>ERZ773044.29-NODE-29-length-102507-cov-31.4862_pt1 | contig 102507 bp, 99 predicted proteins | sample MGYA00511897_ERZ773044 | MGnify/ENA primary metagenome ERZ773044 (study PRJEB29015, sample SAMEA2738116) | human oral metagenome | biome: human oral; feature: human-associated habitat; material: saliva | place: China | collected 2170 ...
CTCGAAGCCCGCCCGTGCCCTCCGGTCCCTCCGGCGCCCTCCACACCAGTGGGGCTGGGTCGTTGATCGGTGGCTCGGCGCGTCGGTTCGAAGCCCGGCCAGGCCCCGCAGACCCCGCGGCGGCCTCCAATCGGGCGGGGCTTGGGGCGCGTGTGCTTGCTCTGGCCTCGCCGCCGCCCACCGGCACCGCGTCTCGAAGCCCGCCCTGGTGTTGCCATCGCTCACAGTCGCCCGCTGTCGGCACTGCTTGGCCTCACCTGACGCGTGTGCTTCGCCTCCCTCCATGCCAGGTCATTGATGTCGCACGTAATTCCCCTGCGACTGTTTCAGGATTTGAATTGTGATCGTTGTTATTTCAATGTTTCTGCGTGTTGTTGTGGGGGCGGTCCGTTCGAATTACGTGCGATTTTTCTAGGAGTGGGTTTGAAGCTACGTGTGGGTGTTGCAGATCCTTCGCGTGAAACCGGTTTGCCTGTGCTTGTGTCTGCTTGCGTGGGATTGAAACCGGCGTCGCCTTTGCGCGCTCGTACGTGGCTGGGGTTGAAACCGCCATCACCTTTGCGGGTGAGATACGGGTATTTTTGGTGCGTTTTTTGGTCGCAGTGGTGATGGTGGTTTCAACAGTTGCTGTTCAGGGGCGCGCAGTGGTGACGGCGGTTTCATGCCGGCCTGCATCAGTGGCTGCAGTGGTGTCATTATTTGCAAAGTCGCCACGGGTGGCGTCCTGCGTGTGAAGAAGTTCGCCCAGCACGGCCTGATCGTGGGTGTGAGCGTGAAAAAGTTCGCCCTGCGCGCTCGAAATACCCCAAATTTGATGTTTTTGAGGTTGCTGGGCGAACTTTGTCACGGGTTGAGTGGGGGAGAGGGCGTGCCGGGCGAATTATGTCGCGCATGCCGGCCCGCCACCATAGTTTGCGGTGCCTCCGGCACCCTCCACATCGGCGTCGGTGGGGGTTTTGCAGCATGAGGAGCTGGCTGTCGGCGTGTCAGTAGCGTGTTGGGGTTCTCATGACGTCATTTCCCCATGTGGCAGCAGTGAGGTCACGGTTCGATGGCAAAGTGCAGACCACCTTGATGAACAACGCTGACAACGGGCTGTTATGGGCGAGGCGGTCTACGTTTTGGGCACACCAGTGATTCGGTTTCAGTGGTTCCTTGTTGGGGGCGAGCAGTGGTGTTGTTGGTTTCAATCTCGCCACGTTATCGCGCAGTGGGCCTGGGGGCTGGGTCCATCTACTGGCGACCTTAACCCACCGATGCGCAGCTAAACCCACCTAGTGGCAGCTGGGCGCAGCCGCCTACGCTCCACCGGGTGGGTTAACGTGCGTGGAGGTGGGTCTGTGGTGCCACCAGCGGGGCTGGTTTCGTTAGTTGCTACCAATCTGCGTTGGGCGCACGCGCAAAATGGCGGCGAGCAGGCGCGCGAGAGCCGCACCCGAACGCGAGGGCGGGCGCTGGTCGCGCCGCAGGGCAGTGCCCTCCGTGGCCCACGCATACGGGTTGTGGCTGAGTGGCCCCGGCCATCTCGACGCAACGACGGTGGCCGGCGCGGGCAAGGGGAGCAGCGGACTCACCCAGGATCCCGCCGTCACGTAGATGTGCATCAGCCCGTCGATGCTCGCGAAAAATCCACCGTCAACGACCGGCGCTGGAAAACCCACGGGATCAAACGCATAGACGTGCGCGAGTGCCGGGGGAGTGGAGGCGGCCGCCGCGTACAGCGCGAGATTCGCACCCTTTGAATGGCCGACCACGGTGAGTGGCCCATCGGCCCGCGCCGCCGCAAACGCCAGGTAGTTGGCGGCCCACAGCTGCGAATCCGTCGGGAAATCAAGGCCGAAGCGGGCATCCTCCGCCCACCCGACCGCGCTTTCATCCGTCCCGCGCAAGACCACGTAGGTCGCCCCGGCCTCGTCGACGAAGGTGACGGCGCCGAACTGAGCAAGCGGCCGCGACGTCAGCCGCGTGACCGCATCGCGCACGCGCAGACCCCCGAAGCGCGCGCTCGCACCGGCGGACTCGAGGAGGGGACGATCGGCGTGGGACGCCAACGAATAGCGATACAGAGACGGGATTGACGAGGCCTGGGCGACTTCTCGGAGCAGGCAACCGCGCGGGGAACGAGGCCCGGGCAGCGCGTGAAAATCCACGTAGACCAGGCAGGTCAGGGCGAGGGCGTCGGCGGGGGAGAGGTCCGCCTGAAGTGGCGAGTGAGCCTGGCGAACGTAGTCAAGGATCGTTGCCACGACGCACTCATTCCCTCCTGTGAGAGCGGCGAAAACTCGTCGTGTTCGACGTCACGAACTCTCGATTTTGCCGGATGGCCCTGTGCTGTGTACTATATCCGAGTGCCCGAAAGGGTGCCGGTTGGGCCTATAGCTCAGTAGGTTAGAGCGCAGTCCTGATAAGACTGAGGTCGGTGGTTCGAGCCCACCTAGGCCCACCATCCGCAGGCGAGCGAAAGCGGAGGATCATCATGAAGAAATGGGTCACTTGTTGTGTGGCTGTCGGATCCGTCGTGGCCGTCGGCATCGCCGTCCGACAAATTCTCGTTGATCTTTCCGATAACGCTGACCTGTGGACGTCCGTCACGGACGCCGTGGAGGACTGAGTTCCTCCAACGGGGCTATGGCGCAATTGGTAGCGCACCTGCTTTGCAAGCAGGGGGTTACGGGTTCGAGTCCCGTTAGCTCCACCCCACGCACAAGGCTCGAATCCTTGCCATCTTGGATGGTTTCGGTTCGGGCCTTTTTGCTGTCTTAGGCCCGGCCCGGGCAAGGGCGTTGGTGAGGTGGCTCTGGCGTTGGCGTCATCCCGAGGACACTCACCTCAACCACGTTGAGGCTTGACATGGGAGCCGGATAACCCGCGTACTTGCTCGTAAGCGGCGAGCGCCTCGCGTCGCGACTCGGCCAGGTCGACGACGGGCACGACAGGCCGAGCGAGTCCCTCCGGGATCCAGCGCCTGACATAGCGGCTGCGCGGATCGAAGCGGGTGCGCTGGAGGTCAGGGTTGAAGACGCGGAAGTAGGGCGCAGCGTCTGCGCCGCAGCCGGCCACCCACTGCCACGAGACAGGATTGTTGGCCTCGTCTGCGTCCACGAGAGTCTCCCAGAACCACTGCTCGCCGTCTTGCCAGGGCTGGAGCATGTTCTTGGTGAACAGCGATGCCGCGACCATGCGCACCCGGTTGTGCATCCAGCCTGTCTGCCATAGTTGCCGCATTCCAGCGTCGACGAGGTCGATGCCGGTGCGGCCCTGTCGCCAGGCCCGCGCCAGGTGGTCGTCGGGATAGTAGGGGAATTCCGCGAAAGCTGGACGCATGGGGGTGTCCTCTAGATGTTCGCGGTGGTGGAGCAGGTGCCAGCTGAACTCGCGCCAGTAGAGTTGCCTGGTCCAAGCGACGATATCCTCGCCCGAGGCCGTGCTGGTACGGGCTGCGGCCACGGCTTGGCGCGGCGATAGTTCCCCGCACCGCAACCTCGGCGAGATTCTACTGGTGGATGTTTCCTCCCCGGGCAGGTCACGGCGTGTGGCATAGCCGGGCAACCAGCTGTCGATGGCGTCCAGTTGCTGCCGGGCTGCCAATTCACCGGGCTCCCAGTGCTGTGCGAGAGTCTCTTCCCACCAGGCGGGGCCCTCGTCGAGCAAGCCAATGTCCTCTAAGTTCTGCAGGACACCGTCCTCCCGCAACGTGGCGAGGGCTGTGTCCGCACCGCCCCGCTCGCCGATCGGTGAGGGCTCGGGCAGGAGGGGACCGAGGGGCAGGTCGGCTACGGCGTGGCTGAACGGTGTGAAAACTTGGTAGTGGGAGCCGTTGACCGTCTGCATCAGCCACGGTTCGGCGAGAAGGCTGCCGGGGTGGCTGTGTACCTTGGTGCGGGATTTCAACTCTTGCTTGATGGCAGCGTCCAATCGGCAGGCTGCCGGGGCGTAGCGTCGTGTCCAGTGAACGACGGTAGGTTGCAAGGCGTCCACGACTTGGCGCATGACGTTCGCGGCGTCACCCCGGGCGAAGACGAGTGGAATGCCAAGGTCAGCAAGCCGCGGTGCCAGCTGTTGCAGGCTGCGGTGGTACCACCACCGGGTGGCCGCACCGAGCGGGCGTGGGCCGTGCCGATTGTTGTCCTCATCGGTCCTGCGGGTTTCGTGGATCCACAGTGCCACCACGGGTCCATCTGCTGCTGAGCAGGCGGCTGTCAGCGCCGGGTGGTCAGCTAGACGGAGGTCGTCGCGAAGCCAGATCAGTGTTGTCATGGAGGATCCTTGGGAGGGTTCAATGCAGGAATTGGCCGGTGATCGTGTCGGCGAAGGCTGTGAGGGGCATCGGCTGCTGCTCCCGATCAAGGAAGTGGTCCACCCAAACCCGGGCGTAGAGTGCTGTGGTCATGCACGTTATCGTCGCTGGTCATCGTACTTGATAGGCGACTGGCGCCACAAGACACGTCGGCCCTCTGGTGATGGAGTGCCTGCTGTACGAGGGCTGGTCGATTCGGGTGCTGGTCCGCGACGCGTCGAAGCTGGAGGCCTCTGTCCGGCAGCGCGTTGAGGTGGTCGAGGGCGAGGCTGAGTCACAAGATGCGCTCCCGAGTTACAGGTGTGGTAGCTTGGATCAACTTTGGTCTCGACGATGGCACCATGAGGATGGTCCTGAGTTCCATAGCACAACAGAGAGGGGACCCCTGATGACCGTCGTGCCCGTTGCGCTTGTTGCTGGCGGTTCGCGTGGCCTCGGACTGGAGATTGCTCGGCAGCTTCATCGACGTGGCCATCACGTCGCCCTGTGCGCCCGTGACGACGCTGCTCTACAGCGTGCAGCGTCCGAGTTCAAGGAACGTGTATCCATCCATGTCATGGACGTCACTGACCGCGAGGGCGTGCAGCGCGTGGTCAACGAGATTTCGAATGGCTATGGCCCCATCGAGGTGGCGATTCACGTGGCTGGCATCATTCAGGTAGGGCCTGCCGCAGACGTAGAATTGGAGCACTTCGATCAAGCGCTTGACATCATGGCCAAGGGGCCCATCAACGTGGTGTGGAGCGTTCTTCCGTCGATGCGGGAGCATCGTCGTGGACACATCGGCGTGGTCGCCTCCGTGGGCGGTGTCGTGAGCCCGCCTCATCTCCTGCCATACTCCACAGCTAAGTTCGCAGCTCTGGGCTTCACTGACGGGCTGGCCGCTGAGTTGGTGGGCACCGGTGTGACGGCGACGAGCATCGTTCCCGGACTCATGCGCACCGGTTCCCACGACCAGGCCGCCTTTATCGGCAACGCCACTGCCGAACACAATTGGTTTAGCGTGGCAGCCTCAGCGCCTTTGATCTCGGCTAACTCCACGCGGGCCGCTCGGCGCATGGTCGATGGTGTCTTGGCGGGGAAGCCTTTGGTGACTATCACTCCGCTGGCGTGGATGGCGTATCGGGTGCGCGGCCTCATGCCGGGCACTACGACCCGGGTGATGGGGATCGCCAACAGGTTTCTGCCCAGGGCGACGGGAAATACGATGCCAGTCAAGGGATCGAAGCTTAGCGTGTCACCCGTCGTGCGCAGACTCACCCACTGGGGCCGGCGCGCGGCCGCACGCAACAACGAGGTGTGAGCGACAATCAGGTCGACCACCCCGCTGACATCACAGACACCAGCCGGCACACTCAACGCGAGATCATGGTGCGCTCGGCAGTGCGGGTGGTGAGCAAACAGACTCGCGATGAGAGTCCACAACGCAGGGTTCTAGAGACCGCTTCGATATCCGAGAGACCCATCGCGACCAGCACGAACACACGGTTTGCGGGCTCTTCAGAGTTGAGTGTGGGTGGAGGCGTCTAGGCCTCCTGCGATGAGGAGCATTCGGAGTTGGTAGTTGGTGGGGTTGCGGTAGCCTCTGGTGATTCGTCTGCCTCGTTCGATGATTCCGTTGATGGCTTCCGTGGGGCCGTTGCTGGCTCCGCCAGTATCGCAGTAGGCCAAGAATGCGTCCTTCCACTTGCGCAGGGTTCGGCCCAGTCGGGCGATGTTGGGGATGGGACACATTGGTAGGCTCTCGACGAGGTGTGTGGCCAGGCGTCTGCCTTGGGCGGGTGTGTTTTGATGGAAGACGTCTCGCACGTGCTGGACGCAGCGGTAGGCGACTTCGACACTGATATGTGCCTCATCTGCCGTGAAGGCTGTGCGGAGTCGTTCCTGCTTGGCGTGGGTGAGCCTGCGTGCGTGAGGCTCGCAAGAGATTGGGGATCTGATAAAGGGGATCACCCACACTCAACTCGGAAGAGCCGCCAACACCGCTGTCCTGGGTGAAGGCCAGCGGCTGCTGATCAATGATCCAACTCGGTTCGACGGCGTGCGCATCAGCGGCGTGGATGAACACGTGTGGCGCCACACCCCGCACCAGGACAGGTACGTCACCGTTATCTTGGACGTGACGCCCATCCGCGATCGCAGCGGCCCCTCCCGGCTCCTGGACATGGTCCCAGGCCGCTCCAAGCAGGTCTTCAAAACCTGGCTGGCCGCCCAGCCCGATACGTGGCGTGAGCACATTGAGATCGTCGCGATGGATGGTTGTTGCGTCCCGGGTATTGTGGAGAGTGTCTTAGGCCGGATTGGAGGTTTGGGATGTCTGGTCAGCGTAAGTACTCGTTGGAGTTGCGTGAGCGTGCGACGCGTATGGCGTTGGAGGCTCGTGCTGATCCTACTAGCCGCAAGGGTGCTATCAAGCGTGTTGGCGGCCAGTTGGGGGTCAATCCTGAGGCGTTGCGTAACTGGGTGCGTGCCGTGGAGCAGGGCGGACGCCAGATTCGATGAACGGTTGTCCTTGAAATGCTGAACTTTGAGCAGATTGTCGTAATTAGTGTGCCAGTGGAATATAAGTGGCATATTTCGTCTTGCTCTGCCCTGATTAGTGTTTTATAGTGCTGTTTCCTAGTTTTCCGTTGCAATTTGTACGATACTGTAGATATTGGTTCCTCTTCGAGCCCTCGGTGCATGGTGGCCAGGAACTGTAGCAGCGGCTCGACTTCTTTCGTATGGAACTCACTGAGGGCCACCGCCGACCCGCAACCAACCAACCGGTTGCGGGTCTTGTTGTATGCCGCGACCAGGATCGCGGTGCGCCCACGGTACGGCCGCGCCCGAGCGGTCAGATGTCCAGCACCTCAACGGCAGAGACCTTGAGGGCAGCTTCGACTCGCTGGGCGAGGAGCGAATCCGCCTGCGAGAGGCGCTCAACGTCCGGATAGACGCTCAGGGTCTTATCTCCGACAACCCAGAAGTCACGACTCCACGTCTTGGGGTCGGACCACATATCCTCCTGGTTGGACCATTCCGGCAGCGTCCTGTGAACCTTCGTTGCCACCGCCAGCTGGCCTTTGGCCGTGAGGTAGACCGTGTCGATGCGCGTCCCCTTGGGATCGGGTCGCCTCAGGTGCACCACGCGCCGACCAGCGAACGTGACGCGGCGATCCACGCCATCCGTCGACAGCTTGAGTTCGATCTCCTGAAAGCCGTCGGTGAGGCGGTGGTGCTTGTTCACGTAGTCGCGAAGAGCCTCGACGATGGCAGCCGACAGGCTTCCCGCGATTGTTCCCGCCTCGGAAAAGAGGCTCACGTCGCTGTCTGAAACGTACACGTTACGCGTAGGCATGTACATAACTATACACATACTGACGCGAGTGTCAAGAGCCGACGAATGACCAACCGACCGGTCACTGTGGGTCACCCGCACGCCATGCTGGGTGCGCGTACAGGATCGAGGGGGAAGAGCCTACGCCGCGGTATTTGTGCACAATCTTGTCCACAGTTGTGTATAAACCGTGTGGAAGTTTGTTTGTTGAACAACTGCAAGCGTGTGAAAACTGACCCGCAGTGGCAAAACTACGAAGCGCATGACGCGGCAACTACTCCGTTATCGGACCGGGCAACGGTACCTACGCTGTCGCATTCGGCACCAATATCCCGGGCGTGGCTCTCGCGGGGCCCAACGGGATGCAGCGCACGCAGAAGCGCCCGGGGCCATGGCCCCGGGCGCTCCCGGCAACAATTGAGTTCCGATAACTAGCGGAACAACTTCAGGGCGTTTGGTCCAATCATGAACGGTGCAAGAATCATCGAGGATCCCAGACCCACGCTAAAGCCGGCGATCACGTCGGTGACCCAGTGGACGCCCAGGTACAGGCGCGTCACGCAAATAAACACGATGAGCGCCAGCGCCGCGGCCCATAGCAGGTAGCGGAGGCGTCGACCGACGCGTGTCGTCGTCAGAACCAGGGCGAGCGACACGAACAGCGCGGTCACGGCCGTTGCGTGACCCGACGGGAAGGAGTAGCCGTCCTCGGTAATCAGGCGCAGCGCCTCGTCGGGACGAGGACGCTCGTAGACGTGCTTAATGATGAAGCTGTTCGTGGTGGACAAGGCCACCGACCCCAGGATGTACAGGGCATGCATGGCCTTCTTCAGGAACCACCACACGGCAGCCGCAATGATCAGCGCCAGGAGCACCGCACGCTTGGGATCGAAGACCCACGACGCGCCCGCCATTAACGTGTTGATCGCGGGCGAGCGCGACGCGACGAAGTCAGACCAGACCGTGGTGTCGATCGGCAGGGGACTCGTAATGAATCCGCCGGCAACGGCGACCGCAGCGACGAGGAGGACCCCGACGATGACGGAGGGTGAGGTAAGTCGACGAGCAATCATAGTGAAATCCTACCGTAGTGTCAGTCGTTGGCGCCGTACTCGTACATCCAGCGCCCGGCCCGGCGTGAGAAGCGCGAATGCTCCCGCATCTGCCCGGATTCGCCAGTCGATGTGTCCCGCCACGAGGCCACAAACGTCACCGTGCCCTCCTCGTCGGAAGGACCCCCGGCCTCGGCCCCCAGGATCTGCAGACCCGTCCACTGCGTCCCCTCCACCCAGTACGGGGGAGCGGGGCGCGTGCGCGGGTGCCACGTGCGGAACAGGTAGTCCTCGTCGCGCAGCGCAAACGCCGTGTAGCGCGAACGCATGAGCGCCTCGGCGGTTGGAGCCACCTCGCCGTCCAGGTAGCGCCCGCAGCACTGCGCCAGCAACGCCCCCGACCCGCACGGGCAGGTACGAGGCCGGGGCACGCCAGCGCTCGCAGCGCCGGGAGCAGCGGGGGAGGAGGTCACGCCTGGTCGCCCAGGGAGGCCAGCCAGCGCTCCGCATCCAGGGCCGCACGGCAGCCGGAGCCGGCCGCCGTGATGGCCTGGCGGTACGTGTGGTCCACGGCGTCACCGCAGGCGAAGACGCCCGCGACGGACGTGCGCGTCGACGGTTCGTCGACCGTGATGTAGCCGGCCTCGTCGAGGGCAACCTGGCCGCGCAGGAAGCCCGTGCGGGGCAGGTGACCGATCGCGACGAACACGCCGTCCACGGCGATCTCGCGCGTGGAGCCATCCACCGTGGAGGCCAGGCGCAGGCCGGTCACGGCCTCGTCGCCCAGGACCTCGTCGACGGTCGCGTTCCACTCGAAGGAGATCTTCGGGTTGTTCAGGGCGCGCTCGGCCATGACGCGCGAGGCGCGCAGGGCGTCGCGGCGGTGCACGACAACGACCTCGGACGCGAAGTTCGTCAGGAAGGTGGCCTCCTCCATCGCGGAGTCGCCGCCACCAATGACGGCCAGGCGACGATCCTTGAAGAAGAAGCCATCGCAGGTCGCGCAGTAGGAAACGCCGCGGCCGGAGAACTCGTCCTCGCCGGGCACGTTCATGTGACGGTACTCCGAGCCGGTCGCCAGGATAACGGCGCGCGCGTAGAAGACCTCGTCCTCGGTCGCCACGGCCTTCACGTCGCCCTCGAGGTTGACGGCGACGACGTCCTCGTAGCGAACGTCCGCGCCGAACTTCTCGGCCTGCTCGCGCATGTTGTCCATGAGCTCGGGGCCCTGAATGCCCTCCGGGAAACCGGGGAAGTTCTCGACCTCGGTCGTGTTCATCAGCGCGCCACCCGCGGCCAGCTGACCGGCCAGCACGATGGGGGTGAGGCCGGCGCGGGCCGTGTAGACCGCAGCCGTGTAGCCGGCCGGACCCGAGCCGACGATGACGACGTCGTGGACGGTGGCGCCCTCGGGCACCTCGGCCGACGGGATCTGCACCTCGGCGGTCTCAGCGGTGGTATCGGTGGATTCGGCCGTCACCAGGCCAGGAATCGTCACGAAAGACATACGTACCCTCCTTCAGGGTTACTGAACTGTAAGTTCGGAGATCCACGCCCAGTTGCGTCCGTCCTGGCCCTTGGGCATGGAGCGGAACTGCAGCGCGATCGAGTCGGTGTCGACGGCCGCGGGCAGCTGAATCGTCGTCGATGGAGACAACGCCGACATGGCCAGCTCTGTTCCGCCGCGCGGGTTCGCCGGGTCCGTGACGTTACGCACGACGACCTCACCGCCGGACGTCGCCGGATCCATGGTGAGCGTCACCGAGGACACGGTGGCCTTCTGCTGGAGCTTCACGACGATCGTCACGGAAGTCTCGTCGCGGAACTGGTTGTTGTCGAACCAGCGCGAGGACCAGGATGTCGCCGGGTTTGAGTCGATCATGTTGATCGCACGGTCCGGGTGGTCGCCGTCGTCATTGTTCCACGATAGGACCTGCACGGAGGAGATCACGGGGGTCGTGGTCGGAGCCGGCGGGGGCGTCGTGGTGAGCGCGGGGCTGGGCTCCTCGTTGGACTGCTGATGGGAGACGCCGGCGCGCAGGGACTGGGTCAGATCCAGGTCGGTGACCGGTCGGGTGGCCATCCACGGACCCCAGATCGCGCCAAAGAGCACCAGGACGACACCGAAGATCAGCGCGGGCTTCGTCGGGTCGACGAGCGTGCCGGAGCGCTTGGAGGAGCCCTCCTCGTTCGACGAGGCCGGGGCGTCCTGCACGGGAGCGGCAGGTATCGGGGGGACGGGGTCCATGACCTCGGTGGCATCCTCGACCGGGGGAGCGGGCACCGCCTCGGATGCCTGCACGCGCGGAATCTGATGCGTCGAGGGGCCGTCCATCAGGGGAGCGGGATGGGGGTAGTCCTCGGGATTGACCTCAGCGTCGCGCTCGTATCCGCTGGCGGCGGGGGCCGGCGGCGGGGGAGCGAGGGGGAACCCGGGGGCCTCGACCTGCGCGGCCTCCACCTCATCCGTCACGGGCTCGATGCCGTACTCCGCGAGGGACTCGGGAATTGCCTGTGCCTTCGCGGCCTCCGTGGCCTCGGCGATGTCGTCGACGATGGGCGCGGCCACGGCCTCGGCGACCAGCGGGTTTTCGACGGGTGCCTGTGTCGCGGGGCCGAGGGTCGGGACCTCGGCGGGCGCGGGGGCCGGTGGTATGTCGACGAGCTCCTCGGCCGTATTGTCGGCCAGTTCTTCAGCCTCATCGGCTGCGGGGGGCGCGGGAGGCGTCGGGGGCGCGGGGATCGGCGAGGTGGAGAGCACCTCGTCAAACGACGGCAGCTTCTCGTCGTCGCCGCTGCGTTCGGGCGTGGGAGCCATCGGTTCCTCCGTCTCGTCGGGTGTGTGTCCCGTCATTATCTCAGCTGGTGCGGGGGTGGGCGTGGAGGACGCTGCCAGGATGTTCACCACAGCACCCGGAACGCGCAGGCGGGTGAGCAGCGGGCGCATCATGACGGCGGATTCGCCGGGCGCAGCGAAGCGCAGGACCAGGAGGTACACGAGGCCGGTCAGCGCGGACACGAGTGAGAGCTTCACGCCAGCCAGTGCCATGCGGCCCAGCGTCGACGAAATCTCGGTGTGGATGCCCATGAGCCACAGGAGGCCGAAGCTCACGAGGCCAGCGATGATCGCCGCGGCCAGGTAGGACGCGTAAGAGCGCAGCAGGCCCGCGCGGTCGACGTAGCGGTTCTCGCGCGAGACCCACACGACCGCGATAATGCCCTGGGTCAGGCGGCACACGGTCTCGCCGAGTGCGGCTGCGACGACCCACCAGCGGGCGCCGGTCAGGGCGTACATCGACCAGCCGACGATCACCTGGAGGATCGTGGGACCAATGCCCATGAGGAAGACGGGCTTGACGTCCTCGTAGGCGAAGAAGACGCGCTGGCTCATGAGGACCATGCCGGTCGAGGCGACGCCGGGCATGAGCGAGGCGAGGACGAGGGCGTAGCCGGTCACGGCCTCGGGATCCCCGCCCTTGGCCGCCATCGCGATCTCCATCATGGGGACGGAACCGGCTATCAGCATGGCTGCGGCGACGAGGGTCAGCGACGTAATAGTGCGCACGCCCAGGTGGTAGTTGTCGGCCACCGCGCGGTCGTCGCCGTCAGCAACGGCACCGGCCATGCGGGTGAAGATCGCGGTCGTCAGCGACACCGTGATGAGCGACTGGGGAACCATGAAGATCATGAACGCCGTCGAGTAGGCGAGAATGCCGACGACGCCGCCCTGAGCGCCGTTGCGACCGATGAAACCGTCGGCCATGGCAGCGAGGTTGTTCGTGGACAGGACGCCGACCTGGGACACGCTCAGGGTTGCGAACGTCCATCCGGCCACGCGCGGCATTGACCCGAAAGAGGTTCCGCGGAAGTGGAAGTCCGGCTTGAAGGAGACTCCCGCCCGGCGCATCGGCCACAGCAGGCACAGGGCCTGGCAGATGACGCCGAGGGTCGCGGATCCGGCGAGGACCCAGAACTGTGCGCCCGTCAGATCGCCCGCGGGAATGCCGCCGTCCGGTGCGCCGCCCCAGATGGCGAGGAAAGCGCCGAGGCCCGCGATGCCTACGACGTTGTTGACGACAGGCGCCCACATGTAGGGCCCGAAGATCTCGCGCGCGTTGAGTAGCTCACCGAGCAGGTTATACAGGCCGTAGAAGAAGAGCTGCGGCAGACATAGGAGGGCAAAGAGAATCGCGAGGTTGCGAATGTCCTCGGTGTAGCCGGCCGCTGTGATCATCACCAGGACGGGGGCGAGGACCATCGTCGCGAAGGTGACGAGGAAGAGCAGGGTTCCCGCGAGGGTCAGCAGGCGGTTGACGTAGGTGTCACCGTCGTGGCGGCGCTTGATGGCGCCGACGATCTGCGGGACCAGGACGGCGTCGAAGATGCCGGAGGCCAGCAGGTTGAAGACCGTGTTGGGCAGCGTGTTCGCGGTCTGGAAGGCGGCGCCGACACCGCCGGCCGTCGCGCCGACCGCGGCGATAAGCATCGCGTTGCGCACGAAGCCGAGGATGCGCGACACCATGGTGCCCGACGCCATGAGCGCCGATGCCATCAGGATCGATCGGCGAGGCGTGTTCGAGCTCATGGGGTCTCCTTCGTCGTTGCTGTCTCGGTTTCAGTGGTGATGTCTGTCGTGTCAGCGTCGCCGGATGCAGCCTGCGCCTTGCGTGCGGCCCTCTTGCGTAGCGAACGCGTGATGCCGGCCAGGAAGAGCAGGCCGAAGAGTGAGGCGATGACGGCTGTGATCGCATCCTCCCACCCGGCGCGCATGCGCACGGTCACGGTCTGGGAGTCGTCGAGGACAACGCCGTTGGGCGTGGTGACCTTGTACGTGACCTCGATGTCGCCACTGCCGATTGCACCCACGGGCACCTCGACCGTCGTCGCGCCCTGCGCGGCGAGCGTCTGGGATTGAGCGGGGATGGCGCGCAGACGCGGGTCGTCGGGCACGAGGGTCACGTCGACGCGCACCGGCCAGGGCAAGTTATTGCGTACGAGGACGGGGAAGTTCGCGGACTTGTTAATGAGGTTGATGGCCGAGGAGGGCTCGACGGTCACGGCGGAGAGCATCGTCGTGACCTGCGAGGTGACGGCAGTCGCCGCGTCGAGCTGCTCGGAGGGGGTGAGCTGCGCGGACAGGGCCGGGAGAATCTGGGGGGTGACCGAGGCATACACCGCGTCGGGGTCGTCCGTCGCGTTCGCAAGCGGTGTGAGCATGGTCAGGGACGAGGCCATGGCCGAGATCGCGGTCTCCGTGTCGGTAGCGAGAACACCGGCCCCGACGGTCTGGCGGTCGACGTCGGTGGGTTCACTGGCGGCCATCTCGCTGAAGGACATGGCGCTCACCCAGCGGGGTGAGAACAGCGCCTTCGTGCGACTGGTGAGCCGCTCGTTGATGACGGTTCCGCGCTGGGCCGCAGCGAAAATGGTGCGCGAGGAGGCGGGGCGCTCGCGGGTGATGATCGCGGTGATTGCGGTGAGGGCCTGTTCGGCGTCGAGTTCGTCGCCGCCGGACGCGTTCCACGACAGGAGCGCCGCGATGTCGCTCTGCTGGGCGAGGGTGCGCGCGCCCGTCCCATCCGTCGAGGTCTCGCCGGTGGCAGGGTTGACGTTGACGCGCGCGTAGGAGGTGAAGGGAACGTCCTCGGCAGGGGTCAGGGCGCCCACCGGGGCGATTGTGATCTGGTTCGAGGAGGAGAATCCGGACAGGAACGACGTGCCGAAGGTCGTGTCCGCAGGCCAGGCGACGTTACGCAGGATCGAGGGCCCGGAGTCGGGCGAGAAGGTCGTCGTGGCGGACTGGCCGGCGGTACTCGTGGATGCGCTCGGCGAGGGCGTGGCCTCGGGTGTCCCGGAAGGGGAGGGGGTGGCCGAGGCCGAGGGGCTCGGGCTGGCCGGAGAGTTGGCGGGTGCGACCCACCCGGCCTTGCGCAGCGTGTCGGGGAAGTCGGCCATCGAGCGCGAGGCGCGGTCCCAGAAGCCGGTGTTGCCCGACAGCGACAGGGCACCGAGGTCGGCGTCTCCCTCGGGTAGGGCGATGATCTCGGTCGCGTTCGACAGGAGCGCCGCGACGAAGGCCTCGGACTGGAGGTCACGCGCGCGCTGCGCCGGGTCCGTGGCCGTGGGGGCGGGCGTCGGGGTGGGGGACGCGCTCGGCGAGGCCGTGGGGGCGTCGGACTGACCCGATTCCGCGTCGGACTGGCCGGACTGGGCAGGGTCAGATCCGGATTGGCCAGCGTCGGCCGAGGGGGAAGTCGAAGGGGAAGCCGAGGGGGTCGGTGTGGCCGTGGGCTGCGGGCCGCGCGGGATCAGCAGCGGGTCGACGGCCAGGGTGACGCCGCTGGCGGAGGCGAGGCTGAGGACCGCCGAGCGTTCACCCTGGTCCTGGGTGGTGCTCGTCGAGGTCCAGGGGATCACGGTGCTCACGCGCGAGGCGGAGACCTGCGCGCCCGAGTCCCACACGATGATCGATCGGTCCTTGCCCGAGTATTCGCCGGAGGTCGCAGTCACGGTTGTGACGCGCGGGCCCCACTCCTCGGCGTCGGTGAGGGGCAGTGAGGACGTGGGAATGCGGATCTCGAAGGAAGTCGTGGCTCCTCGGGCGACGTCCGTGAGCGATGAGGAGGCCGCGTGGGTGGCGTCCGGCTCGTCGTCGGAGAGGGCGGTCGTCAGCGCGGGGACTGAGATCGGGGTCTCGTTGGCGACGAACACCTCGAGGGAGATATTCGCGAGCGTCGTCGGTGAATCGTTACGGACCGTTCCTGTGATAACGAGTTCGTTTTCATCTGTGATGATTCGAGGCGACAGTGAGTTAATGGAAACGGAAAGCCCAGAATCCTCTGAGACTGTGCCCATGACGGCGGGGTGCGACTCGTCCGACTGCGAGGTCGCGGTGGGCAGCGGGGCGGCCCCGGCCTCGCTTAGACCGAGGCCGAAGGGAAGAGCCATCGCCGCGCACAGGACGCCAGCCGTCAGCGCGCGCCTAGTCACGGCCATCCCGATACAGCAGGTCCAGGGCGATGCGCACGATGCGGCGCTCGTTGGGGTATGCCAGCTGGCGCGACACGTCACGCAGCGGCACCCACGCGGCCTCCTCAGCCTCGTGATCCGGATCCCCATCGACGGAGATCGTGCCCGACTCATACCCCATCAGGTAGTGGTGGACGACCTTGTGAACGCGGCGGTCGTTGCCGGAGAACCAGTAGTCGATCGATGCGAGGTGGCGGATGATGCGCCCGTGGATGCCGGTTTCCTCAGCGACCTCGCGCAGCGCGGCCTGCTGGGGAGTCTCGGAACCCTCGAGGTGGCCCTTGGGCAGGCACCACTCGATGCGACCCGCTCGATTGCGTCGCGCGATCAACGCCGCATAGGGAATTCCGTCACGCACGTCCACGACGATGCCGCCCGCGCTGGTTTCCGCTGAAATCGGCAGGTGAGAGCGGCCAGCGCGCACAGAAGCGGACCGACGCGGGGGTCGGGGCACCCCGCCTCGGCGGTCAACTGGACGTGCAGGCATGACTCCACTGTAGCCGGTACGCGGCCCCCGGTAGTCGGCCAGGGTGCTTTCCTGGCATGCTTAAGGGCGATGAGTACCCAGTCAGCTTCCCCGAATAACGGCCCCGTGACCGCGCAAAACGCCGGAACGACGGACATTCCTACCCTCATGGCGAACGCCACGAGGACCTTCGCCGCGCTCCCGCCCGCGATTATGGAACTCGGCACGATTTTTGACGAGGCCGGGGAGGAGCTCGCGCTCGTCGGCGGGCCCGTGCGCGACGCGTTCCTGGGAGTGACTCCGCACGACTTCGACATGACGACCTCCGCGCGCCCCGAGCGCACCGAGGAGCTCCTGGCGCAGTGGGGCAACGCGACCTGGGACATCGGCAAGGAGTTTGGCACGATCGGCGGGCGCCGCGGCGACCTGGTCGTCGAGGTGACGACCTACCGTACCGACGAGTACGAGATTGGCTCGCGCAAGCCCGAGGTGACCTTCGGCGACACGCTCGAAGGTGACCTGACGCGCCGCGACTTCACGGTCAACGCGATGGCGATGCGCCTGCCGCAGATGGCCCTCGTCGACCCGTGCTGCGGCCTCGCCGACCTCGCGGACGGCAACCTGCGTACCCCCGTGTCCGCCGAGCAGTCCTTCGACGACGACCCGCTGCGCATCATGCGCGCCGCGCGTTTCTCCGCGCAGCTGGGCCTCGACGTCGACATGGACGTCATGAACGCGATGGAGACCATGGCCTCGCGCCTGGAGATTGTCTCCGCTGAGCGCATCCGCGCCGAGCTCGAGCGCCTCATCATTTCGCCCTACCCGCGCCGCGGCATCGAGCTGATGGTGCACACGGGTGTCGCCGACATCGTGCTGCCCGAGGTTGCCGGCCTCGTCTCCACGGTGGACGAGCACAAGCGCCACAAGGACGTCTACGAGCACACCCTCACCGTCGTCGAGCAGGCGATGGACCTGGAGACCGGCCCGGATGGTGCCGTGCCCGCACCCGACTTCATCCTGCGTTTCGCCGCCCTCATGCACGACGTCGGAAAGCCGGCGACCCGCCGCTTCGAGCCGAACGGCACCGTGTCCTTCCACCACCATGAGATCGTGGGCGCGAAGATGACGCGCAAGCGCATGAAGGCCCTGCACTTCGACAAGGCGACGATCGAGGCCGTCTCCAACCTGGTCGCGCTGCACCTGCGCTTCCACGGCTACGGCGAGGCCGCCTGGTCCGACTCCGCGGTGCGCCGCTACGTGGCCGACGCGGGCGACCTCCTCGAGCGCCTCCACCGCCTGACGCGCGCGGACTGCACGACCCGCAACCGCCGTAAGGCCAACTACCTGTCCGCCGCCTACGACGACCTCGAGACGCGCATCGCCGCCCTGCGCGAGCAGGAGGAGCTGGACGCGATTCGCCCCGACCTTGACGGCGATCAGATCATGGAGATCCTCGGGCTGCGCCCCTCGCGCGCCGTGAAGATCGCCCGCGACTACCTGCTTGAGCTGCGCATGGAGCGCGGGCCGCTGGGCGAGGAGGCTGCCCGTCAGGCGCTTCTCGACTGGTGGGCATCGGACGACGTGCGCGCCCTCGCCGAGGAGTACCAGGCTCAGCAGGCCCATTGGGAGGCCAAGGTCGCGGAAAAGAAGGCTCGCAAGGCCGCCGCGAAGGTCGCCCGTGAGGCCCAGGGACAGTGAGACGGGGCGCGGGGCGACAATCGTCACGCCCGCGCATGGTGCACTCCCGGTCATGCCGCCGTACCCTGGGAATCATTCAACTTTTTGTTAGGAGTGTTATCGCATGAGCACGTTCACCCCCGAGAAGGCGTCGGCCGACATCGGCGTGTACGGCCTGGGAGTCATGGGCGCAAATCTGGCCCGCAACCTGGCCCGCAACGGCTACGCGACCGCCGTCTTCAACAGAACCCAGGCTCGCACCGAGAAGCTCATGGCGGAGCACGGCGACGAAGCGACCTTCGTTCCCGCGTCCACGCTGGAAGACTTCGTCGCATCCCTGCGCGCGCCCCGCGTCGCGATCATGATGGTCCAGGCAGGCCCCTCGACGGACGCCGTCATGGAGCAGCTCGCCGATCTCATGGACGAGGGCGACATTATCGTCGACTGCGGTAACTCCCTGTTCACCGACACGATCCGCCGCGAGAAGTGGGCCGCCGAGCGCGGCCTGCACTTCGTGGGCGCGGGCGTCTCCGGCGGCGAGGAGGGCGCCCTGTGGGGTCCCTCCATCATGCCCGGCGGCACCCCGGCCTCGTACGACCGCCTCGGCCCCATGTTCGAGGCCATCGCCGGCACCTACGACGGCGTCCCCTGCTGCACGTACATCGGTGCGAACGGCGCCGGCCACTTCGTGAAGATGGTGCACAACGGCATCGAGTACGCCGACATGCAGGTCATCGCCGAGGCCTACACCCTCCTGCGTGAGGGCCTGGGCGCGACCCCGGCCGAGATTGCCGACATCTTCGCCGCCTGGAACGAGGGCGAGCTCAACTCCTACCTCATGGAGATCACCGTCGAGGTCCTGCGCCAGGTGGACGCCGAGACGGGCAAGCCCCTCGTCGACCTCATCGTGGACGCCGCCTCGCAGAAGGGCACCGGCAAATGGACGGTCCAGACCGCCCTCGACCTGGCCGTCCCCGTCACAGCGATCGGCGAGGCGACCTTCGCGCGCGGCGCGTCGTCCGAGCCCGCCCAGCGCGCGGCCGGCCAGGCGCTCGCGGGCAACGCCACCGCCCTCGTCATCGAGTCGGACGAGGCCCGGGCCGCGTTCATCGAGGACGTGCGCCAGGCGCTCTTCGCCTCCAAGATCGTCGCCTACTCGCAGGGCTTCGACGAGATCGAGGCCGGCGCGAAGGAATACGAGTGGGGCATTGACAAGGGTGCCCTGGCTCGCATCTGGCGCGCGGGCTGCATCATCCGCGCGGCCTTCCTCGACGACATCACCCGCGCCTACGAGGCCGACCCCAACCTGCCGCTGCTGCTGGCCGCTGAGCCGTTCGCGACGCGCTTCCAGGAGTGCACGCCCGCGCTGCGTCGCGTCGTGGCCCAGGCGGCCCTCGCCGGCGTTCCGATTCCGGTGTTCGCCTCGTCCCTGGCCTACTTCGACCAGATCCGCGCGAAGCGCCTGCCGGCCGCCCTCATCCAGGGCCAGCGTGACTTCTTCGGCTCCCACACCTATCACCGGGTAGACAAGGAGGGTGTCTTCCACACCCTGTGGGCGGTCGATGGTCGTCCCGAGGAACAGTGGTCCTGATCTGAGACTGCGGCGGAAGCCGCACGAGGGGGTGGGTGCTCGGCACCCACCCCTTTGTGTTGCAGCCCATACTTTGGGGTTCTTTCGGGAAACCCGGTTAATCTAGGGGTACACCAATCCGCTGAAAGGGCGAATACGTGGCTACTAACAACGGACAGTCTGACTGGAACGACATCATTGAGCCTGGCGGCTCCGGCACGTCAGGGCGGGACTCGCTGCCCTCGCGACGTGCGGCGCGCGCCGCGGCGGGATCGCATGCATCCCGGAAGGCTGCCAAGGCGTCGTCGGCCGGTAAGAAGGGCCCGGCGAAGAAGAAGCACCGGTGGGCCAAGCGCATCGGCTACTCAATTCTGACCGTCTTCCTGGGCGTGTTTATCGCGGGCATGGCGGTGTTCCTGTACCTCTACAACACGCTGACCGTGCCCGCGCCGGATGACCTGGCGCTCGCGCAGAAGACCACGGTCTACTACGCCGACGGCACGACCGAGATGGGCACCCTGGGTGACATCAACCGTCAGATCATCGACACGACGACGCTTCCCGACTACGTCTCGAAGACGATCGTGGCCTCCGAGGATCGCACGTTCTACACGAACTCGGGTGTTGACCTGAAGGGCATCTTCCGTGCCCTCGTGAACAACCTGCGCGGCGGCGCCCGCCAGGGTGGCTCGACGCTGACCCAGCAGTACGTGGAGCGCTACTACATCGGCGAGACCACGTCCTACACGGGCAAGCTCAAGGAAGCCGTCCTGGCCATCAAGATCAACCGTGAGAAGTCCAAGGACGAGGTCATCGGCGCCTACATGAACACGATCTACTTCGGTCGTGGCGCGTACGGCATCGACGCGGCCGCCCAGGCGTACTTCGGCCACGGCGCCTCTCAGCTGACCCTGTCCGAGTCGGCGCTCCTTGCGGCCGTCATTCCCGCGCCCTCCGCGTGGGACCCCGCCGTCAACCCCGACAAGGCGAAGGAGCGCTGGGAGCGCGACCTGAACCTCATGGTTGAGGACGGCTGGATCACACAGGCCGACAAGGATGCCGCGGTGTTCCCCGAGACGATCGATCCCGACACGCTCAATAGCGCGACGATGACCGGCACGAACGGCTACCTGATGGCCCAGGTCAAGCAGGAGCTCCTCGCGTCCAACCAGTTCGACGAGGACAAGATCGGCCAGGGTGGTCTGCGCATCACCTCCACGATCGTCAAGGAGCACCAGGAGCAGGCGGTCGCGGCCGCCGAGGGCATGAACGAGGTCAAGGGCTGGGATCCCACCCACCAGCACGTGGCCCTGTCCTCCATGGACCCGGCCACGGGCGAGATCCTCGCCGAGTACGCGGGCGCGGATTACGAGAAGCGCCAGCAGAACGCCGTCACGCAGGACATCGCGATGGCCGGCTCGGCCTTTAAGCCGTTCGCCCTGCTGGCGAACGCGCGCCTGGGTGGCACGGTCTACGACACGTACTCGGGTAAGTCCCCCCAGTATTTCCGAGGCATGGGCACCCCGGTCTCGAACGACGGCGGCTACTCCTTCGGTAACGTCACCCTCGTGAAGGCGACCGCGTACTCTATGAACACGGTGTTCGTGGGCCTGAACGATGACGTTGAGCCGGAGAATACGCTCAAGGCCGCCATTGACGCGGGTATTCCCGAGGACACGGTCGGCCTGAACGATGAGCTGCTCAACGTCTTGGGCCCCTCCTCGCCGCACAACATCGACCTGACGACCGCCTATTCGACGATCGCGAACGGTGGTGAGCGCGTCACCGCCCACATCGTTAAGAAGGTTGAGGACTCGAACGGCAAGCTGCTCTTCAGCGGCGACGTGGCCCCCAAGCGCGTCTTCGACGTCGAGGAAGTTTCCTCGATCATGCCGGCCCTCGAGGCTGTCACGAAGGGCGAGGGCACGGCCGCCAACGTTGATCCCGCGATCGCGCGACTGACGACGGCCGGCAAGACCGGTACCTCTTCGGACCAGCTCTCCGCCCAGTTCGTGGGCTTCGTGCCCGGCATGGTGACCGCCGTGTCGATGTACCAGTCCGATGATGACGGTAACTCGGTGCCCCTGGATGACGTGGGCGGCCTCGCTCAGTCCCACGGCGGCGACTGGCCGGTCGACGTGTGGATCGACTACATGAAGCCGGCGACCGCAAACCTGCCGGGCGACGACTTCCCCTGGAAGGTCGAGTCCAACCGCAAGGTGCACAACAACGCGCCCACGCCCGCGCCGAGCGCGACGACCGACGCCCCGCAGTCCGCTGCCGAGCCCACCGAGACGCCTACCCCCACCGAGACGCCCTCCGCCGAGCCCACCGAGAATTCGGAGAACGGCGGCAATGGGTCCAACAACGGCAACGGCGGGAACAATAACGGCGGCAACGGTCCCAACAACGGCAACGGCGGGAATAACAACGGCGGCAACGGTCCCAACAATGGCAATGGCGGGAACAATAACGGCGGCAATAACAACGGCAACAACAATGGCGGCCGAAGAAACTAGCCGCGCGTCCTAGCGCCGATGCCGCGGGCCCCGAGGATGCTCCTCGGGGCCCGCGGTGTGTTCACAGGGGTGTATGCGTACGCGGATAGGAAACGACGATCCGGATAGGTTATGAACATCTGGATAGGTTAATAACCTATCCACAAGCGAATAACCTATCCGGATGCGCACAACCTATCCAGATGTGAGCGTATGTGCTCCCATCATGTGCCCTCCGTTGCCGCGCCCCAGAGGGGACAAGCAATGACGTGTCGTAGACGAGCGTCAGATCTTGCAGGCAGCAAAAGGGGTGGCCCCCGCTCGCATGAGCGGGGGCCACCCCTTCAGCATTCAACCGATGCGTGAAGCCTTCACTTCGCGGCGGAAACGCGGACCTTGAGGTTCGCGGACACCTCGGGGTGCAGGCCGACGGTCACCGTGTAGTCGCCAACGGCCTTGATGGGCGAGGCGATGATGACGCGACGACGATCGATGGTCTGGCCCAGCTGCTCCTTGACCGCGTCAGCGATCGCAGCAGCGGAGACGGCGCCGAACAGGCGGCCGGAGTTGCCAACCTTGCCGGAGATCTCGACAACGGCACCCTGGAGGGCGTCGCGCACGGCGCGAGCGTCGTCGATCGTGGCGATCTCGTGGCGGCGACGAGCAGCGGCGATCTGGTCGATCTGCTTCTGCGCGCCGGCGGTCCACTTGGCGGCGTAGCCGCGGGGGACCAGGTAGTTGCGGGCGTAGCCAGCCTTGACCTCGACGACCTCGCCGGCGTGGCCGAGGTTGGGGACGTCGTGGGTGAGGATCAGTTTCGTGGTAGCCATATCAGCTGTGTCCTTCCCTTATCAGCGGCCGGTCGTGGAGTAGGGCAGCAGAGCCATCTCACGCGCGTTCTTGACGGCGCGAGCGATCTTGCGCTGCTCCTGGGTGGAAACACCGGTCACGCGGCGGGCGCGGATCTTGCCGCGGTCCGAGATGAACTTACGCAGCAGAGCGGTGTCCTTGTAGTCGATCTTTTCGATCTTGGCCGACTTCAGCGGGTTGGCCTTCTTCTTGATGGGCTTGTTGCGAAGTTGGGGCTTCGCCATGATGGTCTCCTAGTGAATCCGGGCGGACTGTGCCGCCCCAAGCGTGTTGTCTTCGACGTGGCGCTTTCCGGCGTAGGTGCCGGGGCGCGCGACTTTAGAACGGGGGCTCGTCGCCGAAGGAGGTGGCGCCGCCAGCGGGGGCGGAGCGCCACGGGTCCTCGGGGGAGCCGCCGGTCGGTGCGCCGTAGTTGGCGCCACCCTGGCCATATCCACCCTGGCCGCCGCCGTAACCGCCGCCCTGCTGGGGCGCGCCCTGCTGGCCGCGGTTGTCGGACTGGTAGCCGCCGCCACCGGAAGGGGCGGTGCGGGTGACCTGCGCGCGTGCGCGACGCAGGGAGGGGCCGACCTCGTCGACCTGCAGCTCAACGACCGTGCGACGTTCACCCTGCTGGGTGTCGTACGAGCGCTGGGTGAGGCGACCCTGAACGATGACGCGCATGCCCTTGCGCAGCGACTCGGCGACGTTCTCAGCGGTCTCGCGCCACACGGAGCAGCGCATGAAGAGGGTGTCGCCGTCGCGCCACTCACCGGCGTTACGGTCGTAGGTTCGGGGGGTGGAGGCCACCGTGAAATCGGCGACCGCGGCGCCGGACTGCGTCCAACGCAGTTCGGGGTCAGCGGTCAGGTTACCGATGACAGTGATGACGGTATCTCCGGCCATGTCGGCTCCTCGGGCTTAGAGGGTGTGGTGTCGGCTCAGTGAGCGTCGGGGCGCAGGAGCTTCGTACGGAGAATGGTCTCGTCGATGCCCATGCGGCGGTTGATCTCGAGAGCGACCTCGGGGGTCGTGGTCATGTCGATGACGACGTAGATGCCCTCAGAACGCTTGAGGATGTCGTAAGCAAGGCGGCGCTTGCCCCAGACGTCAACGTTCTCGACGGATCCGCCGTTGGCAGCCACGGGTGCCAGGTACTTCTCCATCATGGGGGCGACGGTGCGCTCGTCGATCGAAGGATCGAGGATCACCATCAGTTCGTAGTTACGCACGTTGGTTCCCACCTCCTATGGTCTTTACGGTCACGGACGGTCCGTGACAGGAGGGCGTTGCGTATGGCCCGTGAGGGCCTGCTGGACCGGCCGCGGGTGCGGATAGTCCAGCTACCCACTTTACACGGGTGGCAGCGTCTTCGCTAGGGCGTTTCCGGTCACGATTGGGCTCCTCGGGACGAGGCCTGGGCCCGCCCTGCCGGGAGGTCGAACCCCGCGCGAAACCGGGGGTGCGCACGAGGCCGGCCCCGGCCTCGTCGATCGGCTACAGCGAGCGGGCGCCGAGCCCGTTGGTGAGGGCCCGCATGCCTGTGTAGACGGCCGAGTAGGTGAGCCAGACCATTGCGAGCGCCAGGGAGGGGCGAGCGGTGAGGGTGGACGAGTGGGCGATGATCCACAGGAGCGGGGCGTAGACGACCAGGTTGACGATGCCGGCGACGGCCAGGTAGCGGCCTCGTCCCGCGCCGATGAGGACGCCGTCGAGGAGGAAGACGTAGCCGGCGATGGGCTGGAAGAGCGCGCCGACGATGATGGCGATGGTCGCGTAGTCGATGACGGTCTGGTCGGTCGTGAAGATGCGGGTAATCCAGGGCGCGGTGATCGCCAGAGCGACGCCGACGGCGACGCCGAAGCCGATGCCCCAGCGCGAGAGGGTGCGCAGGAGGGGGCGCATGGCGCTGCGCTCTCCGGTGCCGGTCGTGAATCCGGCGAGCGCCTGGGCGGCGATTGCGAGCGCGTCGAGCACGTAGGCGGCGAACGTCCACAGGGTCCACACGATCTGGTGGGCGGCCAGGGCTTGGGTGGAGATCGCCGTGACCGCGCTCAGGGTCGCGAGGAGGGCGACGCGCAGCGCGAGGGTGCGCACGAGTAGCGGCGCTCCCTCGAGTGCCGCGCCGAACAGGCCGTACGTGGAGGGGCGCAGGCTCACACCCTCGCGCCGGGCCGCGCGCACGATCATCCACCCGAGGAAGGCCGCCATGAGGGTCTGCGTCATCGCGGTGCCCAGGCCGGAACCCGCCACCCCCAGGTTGAGGGGGTACATGAGCATCCAGTTGGCCACCGCGTTGAAGGCCGCGCCCACGGACGCCGCGACCAGCGGGGTGCGCGTGTCCTGCAACCCGCGCAGGGTGCCCGTGGCCGCCAGGACGACGAACATGCCGACGAGGCCGGGCGCAGAGGCATGCAGGTAGGCCAGGGCGTGCGGCATCGTCGTAGCGTCTGCCCCCAACCAGGTGAGCAGGGGAGAGGCGAAGAAGGCCAGAAGAATCGCTGCGAGGGCGCCGAGGCCTCCCGCTAGCCACATGGCCTCGACCCCCGAGCGGATCGCACGGTCGCGCCGCCCGGCCCCCAGGTGGCGGCCCGCCAGGGACGTCGTGGAGTAGGCCAGGAAGATGAAGAGCCCGACCGCCGTGTTCAGCACGGTCGACGCGATGCCCAGGCCCGCTAGCTGCGGGGTGCCCAGATGGCCGACCATCGTGGAGTCGATGACGGTGAACAGCGGCTCCGCGATGAGGGCCCCCAGGGAGGGCAGCGCGAGGGAGAGGATCATCCGCGTGGTGATCGTCGGGGTCGACGAGGCCGGGGCCTCCCCACGCTTCGCGGGTGAGGTCGGGTCGCTGGGTCCCTGTGTGCTCGTCATGACACTCCGATTCTTTTCCACAATGTGTGCACAGGCCTGTGGAAAGCCGTGCATGAGGAAATTCTAGATGGCCCAATGAATGACAATGATGTGACTGTGATGAGGATATCTGCCCTGACAGATCGGTCGTTTCGCGTTGTGCACAGGCGTCGTCGGCGTTGTGCACAGGTTATCCACAATATGTGCACATGCCCGTGCACAGCGTCGTTCGCGCAATCGCCTACAACGCGTTAGTCTTCGCCTGAAGGCTCTCTATCCACAGGGCTTCAGGCCACGCTCGCGGCACTCAGCCCAGCCCCGGCCTCGTCCCTACACACCCGCGCACCCGAGAGGATCACGATGTCCGACGACCAGTTCGACCGCGTCCCCCCGCAGGACATCGACGCGGAGATGAGCGTCCTTGGATCGATGATGCTGACGACCGAGGCCGCCAACATCGTCTCCGAGATGCTGCGCGGGCAGGACTTCTACCAGCCCAGCCACGAGACGATCTTCGACACCATCGTCGAACTCAACGGCCGCGCGGAACCCGCCGACGCTATCACCGTCGCCGGCGAACTCAAGCGCGCGGGCGTCCTGTCGAAGGTGGGCGGCGCCGCCTACCTGCACACCCTCATCGCCTCCGTGCCCACCGCCGCGAACGCCGCCTACTACGCGCGCATCGTGCGCGAGCGAGCCATCATGCGCCGACTCGTCACCGCGGGCACGCGCGTGGTCCAGCTCGGCTACGCGGACGCGGGCGGCGACGTCGACGAGATCGTCGACCAGGCCCAGGCCGAGGTCTACGCCGTCTCCGACGGGCGCGAAACCACCGACTACATCTCCATGACGCAGATGAGCTCGGACATCCTCAACGCCCTCGAAGACATCGAGAAGAACCAGGGCAAGCTCAACGGTGTACCCACCGGCTTCACCGACCTCGACGAACTCACCCAGGGCCTGCACGGAGGCCAGATGATCATCGTCGCCGCCCGACCCGCCATGGGTAAGTCCACTCTCGCCCTGGATTTCTGCCGTTCCGCGTCCATGAAGCACGGCATCACCTCGCTGATTTTTTCGCTGGAAATGAGCTCGCAGGAGATCGCGATGCGTATGCTCTCCGCCGAGTCCGGCGTGCGCCTGTCCAAGATGCAGGCCGGCAAAATGAGCGACGTCGACTGGCGCAAGGTCGCCGAAACCACCTCGCGCATGAGCGAGGCTCCCCTGTACGTCGACGACTCCGCGAACATCACCATCTCCGAGATTCGCTCGAAGTGCCGCCGTCTCAAGCAGCAGGAAAACCTGGGACTCGTCGTCATTGACTACCTCCAGCTCATGACGAGCGGCCGCCAGGTTGAGTCGCGTCAGCAGGAAGTCTCCGCGATGTCGCGAAATCTCAAGCTTCTGGCCAAGGACCTCGACATCCCGGTCATTGCAGTCGCACAGCTGAACCGTAACTCCGAGGGCCGCACCGACCGCAAGCCCATGATGAGCGACCTGCGTGAGTCCGGCTCGCTCGAGCAGGATGCCGACATCATTATCCTGCTGCACCGCCCCGACTACTACGACAAGGAAGATCGCCCCGGCGAGGCCGACATCATCGTCGCCAAGCACCGTGCCGGCGCGACCGCGACCGTCACCGCCCTCTTCCAGGGCGACATGGCGCGCTTCGTCAACTACACGGGACGCCCGGAGCCCGGCGGCGGAGAGTAAGGGCGGTTTGCCCGGTCGCTGGTGTTGCTGGCGCCCCATGATCTCCGGCCGCCGCGTGGCCTGCCCGCCCGCGAGCCGTCCGCGCCGCGAGCCTTCGGCTCGGCGCGTCGTCTCGAAGCCCGGCCAGGCTCTGCTGCCGTCCACGGGCGCCGCAGCCAGGCCCTGTAGGCCAGCTGGGCCGGTTGTCTGAAACCGTCGTCGCCTTTGCGGGCGCCGGCCGAGCCTCAACTGAAACCGCCATCGCCTTTGCGGGTGCGAAATGGGTGTTTTTGGTGCATTTTTCGGGTGCAGAGGCGATGCCGGTTTCAAGGCTCCCCTGTTGGGGGCGAGCAGTGGTGATGGTGGTTTCAATGGTTGCTGTTCAGGGGCGCGCAGTGGTGTTGTTGGTTTCAACGTCGCCACGTTGTCGCGCCTCGTGCGTGAAAAAGTTCGCCCTGCACGCTCACATTGGCCCAAAATGGGCGTTTTCTGGCGTGCTGGGCGAACTTTTTCGCGGAAATGTCGCTGAAGGGGGCGTGCTGGGCGAGTTTTTCGCGGACCGGCAGGCGTGGGATCCCACAGGGCGAGTTTGTTGCAATGCGGTCCTGGCCGCCGGCCCTTCTACTGGCAGTGTTAACCCTTCGATGCGCAGCTACACACACCGAGTGGAAGCTGGACGCGGCCGCCCCACAACCCCAGCAACTGACCCCGTAACGCAAAGCGTTGACAAAGGGAAGTGGCTCTCCGGTCAAGGTTGTGACAAGCCTTGATAATGGGAGGAAATGGCGCGTTGACGCCGGTCGCACGTTAGAATTATTGCGCTGACCACACCACGTTCAACGGAGGGAATAAGGTGGATCTCTACGAGTACCAGGCCCGGCAGATGTTCAAGGAGCACGGCGTGCCCGTGCTCGACTATCGCCTGGCGTCAACCCCCGAAGAGGCGCGCGAGGGTGCGCGCGAGCTCCTGGCGGACGGTGCGTCGCTGCTGGTCGTCAAGGCGCAGGTGAAGACCGGCGGCCGTGGCAAGGCCGGTGGCGTCAAGCTCGCCCACACCGCCGACGAGGCCTATGAGAAGGCTGAGGCGATCCTCGGCCTCGACATCAAGGGCCACATCGTCAAGAAGGTCATGATCGCGTCCGGCGCGGACATTGCCGCCGAATACTACTTCTCGATCCTGCTGGACCGCTCGAACCGCCGCCACCTGGCGATGTGCTCGCGCGAAGGCGGCATGGACATTGAGACCCTCGCGAAGGAGCGCCCCGAGGCTCTCGCGCGCGTCCCCCTCGATCCCACCGTTGGTATCGACGCCGAGGTCGCCCGCCACATCGCCAAGGAAGCGGGCTTCGACGAGGAAACGGCCGAGACCATTGCCCCCGTCCTCGAAACCCTGTGGACCGTCTACCGCGATGAGGACGCGACCCTGGTCGAGGTCAACCCGCTGGTGTCCAGCCCCGACGGCTCCGTGTGGGCGGTTGACGGCAAGGTCACCCTCGACGACAACGCCCGATTCCGTCACCCCGGCCACGCCGAGCTGGTGGATGTGGCCGCGCAGGATCCGCGCGAGGCCGCCGCGAAGGCAGCCGGGCTCAACTACGTGCGCCTGGAGGGCCAGGTCGGCATCATCGGTAACGGCGCGGGCCTGGTCATGTCGACGCTCGACGTGGTCGCGATGGCCGGCGAGGAGTTCGGCGGCATGAAGCCCGCGAACTTCCTCGACATCGGCGGCGGCGCCTCGGCTGAGGTCATGGCGAAGGGCCTGGACATCATCCTCGGCGACGAGCAGGTTCGCTCCGTGTTTGTCAACGTCTTCGGTGGCATCACCGCCTGCGACCAGGTCGCCCGAGGCATCATCGGTGCGCTCGAGACGCTGGGCGACGCGGCCTCGAAGCCCCTCGTCGTGCGCCTTGACGGCAACAAGGTCGAGGAGGGCCGCGCGATTCTCGCCGAGGCTGCGCACCCGCTCGTCCACATGGAAGAAACAATGGACGGCGCGGCCCGGCGTGCAGCTGAGCTCGCAGCCCAGGCCTCGTCGAAGTAACGACCCGAGAATCGCAGGAGAACACCATGACTATCTTCGTCAACTCTGACACCCGGGTCATCGTCCAGGGCATGACTGGCGCCGAGGGCCGCAAGCACACCCAGCGCATGCTGAGCGCTGGCACGGCCATCGTGGGCGGCACGAACCCGCGCAAGGCCGGCACGACCGTCACCTTCGACGTGCAGGGCTACGGCCCGGGCGCCGACAAGGTGACCGACGGCCAGGTCGAGGTCCCCGTCTTCGGCACGGTCGCCGAGGCCCGCGAGGCCACCGGCGCGAACGCCTCCGTCATCTTCGTGCCCCCGGCCTTCGCGAAGGGAGCCGCCCTCGAGGCCATCGACGCGGGCATCGAAACGATCGTCCTCATCACCGAGGGCATCCCCGTCCAGGATTCCACGATCGTCGTTGAGCGCGCACTCGCGGCGGGCGTGCGCCTGATCGGCCCGAATTGCCCCGGCATCATCTCGCCCGGGCAGGCGAACCTGGGCATCACCCCGGCGGACATCACGGGACCGGGACGCCTCGGACTTGTCTCGAAGTCGGGCACACTGACCTACCAGCTCATGTACGAGCTGCGCGATTTCGGCTTCACGACGTGCCTGGGTATCGGCGGCGACCCGGTCGTGGGCACCACCCACATCGACGCGCTGGCGGCTTTTGAGGCGGACCCCGACACGGACCTCGTCATCATGATTGGTGAGATCGGCGGTGACGCCGAGGAGCGCGCGGCCGCCTGGATCCAGGAGAACATGATGAAGCCCGTCGTCGCCTACATCGCGGGCTTCACGGCCCCCGAGGGCAAGACCATGGGGCACGCCGGTGCGATCGTGTCCGGCTCGTCCGGCACCGCTGCCGCGAAGGCGGAGGCGCTCGAGGCCGTGGGCGTGCGCGTGGGGCGCACTCCTTCGCAGACAGCGCAGATCGCGCGCGAGATCCTCTCGCGCTAACGTCACAGCACAAATCGGCCCGGGGTCGGCGCGCAGCGTCGCGGCCCCGGGCCGATTCTGACACTATGGGCCTGTGAGCGAGCGCATCAGAGAAGTACCCAGTCCCCGGCGAACCACGACCACGTACGTGGCGGATCGAGCGACGATCCGTGTGGCTGTCCCGCAGGGGTGGGCGCGCGGTGTGCTCGCGGGAGTTGAGGCGGCCTTCGCGGGCTGGGGTCTGATCACGGTGTTCACGATGATCGCCTATCTGACGCTGCGATCGAACTCGTGGATGAATGACACGACGCCGCGCGACGCGCTCGGCCTAGGCGGGGACCTGTGGGCCGCCGTCATTGGCGGCACGTCGGTCGTGGGTGACGTGCACTATCGCGCGATCCCGACGCTGATGGGTGCTCTGCTGATCGTGTTGGTGCGGATTCTGCTGCGGACGACGGCGGGTTATCCGCGCAGTGCCGCGCTGTTTGCCGTGCCTGGCTTCCTGCTGACTTCGTGGCTCCTGGCGGGGGCTTCCGGTATTCATTCGCATTGGTGGACGGGCACGATCGGCGGTGTGTTGATCCCGCTGATCGGCTCGGTGTGGTTCGTCGCCTCGGGCTATTCGCGCGACCATGAGGCGCCGTCGATGCAGCACTGGATTTCGGGTGGCCTGAAGCTGGGTGGCCTGTCTGTGGTGGTCCTAGCGGCCGCCTCATTCGTCGCCTCGGTCATTGCGCTCGTCGCGGGGTGGAGCCGTATGGCGGGCATTCTGGAGCTCCTGGGTGCGTCATCGGCCGCGGATACGTCGTTCATCGTCGGCGGGCAGGCGCTGTTTGCGCCGACGATCATGGCGTGGGCCGCCTCCTGGTGGTCGGGCGCGGGCTTCTTGACGGCGACGGATTCGTTGCATTCGCCGACGGTTGCCGGCTCCGGGCCGATCCCGCCGATTCCGCTGCTGGGTGCCGTCCCGCAGACCGCTCCCGGCATGTGGGTGATCCTCGCGCCGATCGCGCTGGGTATCGGCCTCGGTGTCGTCGCGGCTCGTTCGTTCCGTCGTGAGCACCTGCTGCACCAGACCGCTCAGGGGGTCCTGGCCTCGTTGATCACCGCGTCGGTGACGGCCCTGTGGATGTGGAGCGCGACGATGAGCATGGGCTCCGTGCGGCTCGCATCGATGGGCCCGCGCGTGGGGTGGGCGACGCTCGCCCTCGTGCTCGAGATCGCCCTGCCCGCGCTGATCATCGCCCTGGCGACCCACCCGACGACCCGTGCCCTCCTAGGCGAGGGCGCCGGTCGCGTGCGCAACGAGGGTGAGGCCCTGCGCCGCCGCGCCGCCGAGCGTGCGTCCCGTGTGGGAGCCGCTGCCTCGACGACGGACGAGGCCTGGGCTGAGGCTTCCGATCCCGCTGAGGTGGGCGACACGGAAGCAAGCGCCGACGAGGCCGGGGCTGAGGATCTCGAAGCGGTGGCCGATGGGGGGAGAAGTGGACGAGAAGCCCGAGGAGACCAGCGAAACCGCCGCCGATGACGCCGCGGGCAGCGAAGCGGTCGAGGCCGAAGGTGACGCGGAAGACCCCGAGACGAAGGCGACGCGGCGCGAGGGCCTGAACTAGACTGGGAGACGCCGCGACTGGCGAGGGTGGATGACCACCGGGGAGCGGCCGCATTTCCCGCGAGGCGTCGCCCGCCTGGGCGCCTGGGTTTGGTCTCAACCTGGAGGAACTATGTCCGTCTCACTGGACAACCTGGAACCCATCGACGTGCGCCCCATCAAGCGGGCACTGATCTCCGTGTATGACAAGACGGGCTTGGAGGACCTTGCTCGCGCCCTTGGCGAGGCCGGCGTGGAGATCGTCTCCACCGGCTCCACGGCTGCCCGCATCGCGGCCGCTGGCGTGGCTGTGACCCCGGTCGACGACGTGACCGGTTTCCCCGAGGTGCTCGAGGGCCGAGTGAAGACCCTGCACCCCTTCATCCATTCCGGCATCCTGGCCGATCAGCGTAAGGCCGCGCACCGCGAGCAGATCGCGCAGCTCGGTATCCAGGCGTTTGACCTGGTCGTGTGCAACCTGTACCCCTTCCAGGACACGGTTGCGTCGGGCGCGTCCTTCGACGAGTGTGTCGAGCAGATTGATATTGGTGGTCCTTCCATGGTGCGAGCCGCCGCGAAGAATCATCCGTCGGTTGCGGTCGTGACCTCTCCGGAGCGTTACGCGGATGTGGCCGAGGCCGTGGCGGGGGAGGGCTTCACCCTCGAGCAGCGCCGCGTGCTGGCCGCCGAGGCCTTCGCCCATACGGCGACCTACGACCTAGCGATCGCCGGCTGGCTGGCTGACAAGCTGGACCTCGAGGAGGTGCGCGAGACCCTCGACGAGGCCGCCGAGACTCACCTGGACGCCTCCGACGCTGCGTTCCTGGAGTCGCTGGGCTACCAGACCGAGGAAGACTACGTGGTGGAGGTACCCGAGGAGGAGGGGCAGGCCTCGGGCATGCCCGTGTTCGTCGCGGATGCGTTCGAGCGCGTGGAGTCGCTGCGCTACGGCGAGAACCCGCACCAGGGTGCGGCCGTGTACCGTGAGATCGACGAGTCCTTCGAGGACGAGGAGGCCGACGACGAGGCGTTGGCCCCGGGCATTGCGAATGCGCGCCAGCTGCATGGCAAGGCCATGAGCTACAACAACTACACGGACGGTGACGCCGCCCTGCGCGCCGCCTACGATCATGAGCGCCCCTGCGTCGCGATCATCAAGCACGCGAACCCCTGCGGCATTGCGGTGGCTGACGACGTGGCCGAGGCGCACCGCCTCGCGCACGCCTGCGACCCCGTGTCGGCGTTCGGCGGTGTGATCGCCGTGAACCGCCCGGTGAGCGTGGAGCTGGCCCGCCAGATCGTCCCGATCTTCACCGAGGTTGTGCTGGCCCCCGATTACGAGGAGGGTGCGCTCGAGGTGCTGAGCGCGAAGAAGAACCTGCGCGTCCTGCAGGTTGAGCCCCCGGCTCGCGGCTCGTACGAGTTCAAGCAGATCAGCGGCGGCTTGCTGGTCCAGGAGCGCGACGATATTGACGCGCCCGGCGATTCCCCGGAGAACTGGACGCTTGCGGCAGGTGCTCCCGCCGACGAGGCGACGCTGGCGGACCTGGAGTTCGCGTGGCGCACGGTGCGCGCGGTGCGCTCGAACGCGATCCTGCTGGTTAAGGACGGCGCCTCGGTGGGCGTCGGTATGGGCCAGGTGAACCGCGTGGACTCCTGCAAGCTGGCGGTTGAGCGTGCGAACACGCTGGGCTCGCGCTCGACGGGTGACGCGGCGGCGTCCAACGTGGACAGCGCGGGCGGCGCTCGCGCGTCCGAGGTTGTGGCCGAGGCTCCCGAGCAGCGTTCCATCGGCGCGGTCGCCGCGTCCGATGCGTTCTTCCCCTTCGCGGATGGCCTTCAGGTGCTCATCGATGCGGGCGTGAAGGCTGTCGTTCAGCCCGGTGGTTCCGTGCGCGACCAGGAGTCGATCGACGCGGCGAACGCTGCGGGCATCACGATGTACCTGACGGGCACGCGCCACTTCGCGCACTGATCAAACCCGCTCATGGGCTCCAGGGGGCGAGCGCCGGTGTGGCGCTCGCCCCCTGAGATCTGTGCCCGTGTGCTTGACAGGGGAGTGGCGGACAGCATATTGTTCAATTGTTGAATGAAAGGCTGTTAGCCCTGTTGAAAGGTGTCGTATGACCACCCTGACCGCTTCCCCCGTCGCCGCGCGTGAGAACCGCGTTCTCGCCGATCGCCTCGGTGGCACGATCGCCCGTGAGATCGCCCTGGTGGCGGCTGGCACGATCGCCATGATTGTTCTGGCCCGCATCTCGATCCCGCTGCCCTTCACGCCCGTGCCCGTCTCGCTCGGCACGCTGGGCGCCCTCTCGGTCGGCACGACCCTCGGCGCGCGCCGAGGCCTCGCCTCCGTCGCTTCGTACGCCCTCCTCGGCATTGCGGGCGTCCCGGTCTTCACCGGCACGAACGTCGGCTGGGCCTTCGCGTCCTTCGGCTACATCCTCGGCTACCTCCTCGTCGCCGCGATCGCCGGCGTGGCGGCCCAGCGCGGCGCCGACCGTCGCATTGTCACTATGGCGCCGACCGCCGTCGTGTCCCTGTTCTCCGTGTACATCCTTGGCCTGGCCTGGATGATCCCCTTCGCGCACATGACCCTCGAACAGGGTCTGATGAAGGGCTTCGTGCCCTTCATCATCGGCGACCTGGTCAAGGCCGCCGTGGCCACCGGCGCCTTCCCGCTGCTGCGCTCCATCTTCCGCTGAGGCGCGCGCTCGAGCGCAACGTGAGTCGGCCTCGTCCCCACCCGGGGGCGGGGCCGTCGCCGTACCCGGCGTCCGCAGTGGTGACATGCGTAATGGAGCACGACGGGGCGGGGTGCGCGCGGGTACCATTGGCAGGGTGAACGCTTCTGACATGCATCCCGTCCTCGTCGTCGACTTCGGCGCGCAGTATGCCCAGCTGATCGCGCGCCGCGTACGTGAGGCTAACGTCTACTCCGAGATCGTCCCCCACACTATGAGCGTGGCGGACATGCTCGCCAAGGAACCCGCCGCCATCATCCTGTCCGGCGGCCCGTCCTCCGTCTATGAGGAGGGTGCTCCCTCTGTCGATCCGGCGATCTTCGAGGCCGGCGTGCCCGTGCTGGGCATCTGCTATGGCTTCCAGACCATGGCACATGCCCTCGGCGGCACCGTCGGTCGCACGGGCACCCGCGAGTACGGGCACACCGAGGCTTCTGTCTCCGTCGACTCCTGCCTGTTCGGCGGCACCCCCGACGACCAGATCGTGTGGATGAGCCACGGCGACGCCGTCCAGGGCGCGCCCGAGGGCTTCACCGTCACTGCCTCCACCACCGAGACCCCTGTTGCGGCCTTCGAGTCGCGTGAGCGTCGCCTCTACGGCCTGCAGTGGCACCCCGAGGTGGGCCACTCCCAGTTCGGCCAGGACGCGCTGAAGAACTTCCTCTACGAGGGGGCCGGCCTGGAACCCACGTGGACCGCCGGTTCCATCGTGGACGAGCAGGTTGAGAAGATCCGCGAGCAGGTCGGCGACGCGCAGGTCATTTGTGCCCTGTCCGGCGGCGTGGACTCCTCCGTGGCCGCGGCCCTCGTGCACAAGGCTGTCGGCGACCAGCTGACCTGCTTCTTCATCGATCACGGCCTGCTGCGCGCGGGCGAGCGTGAGCAGGTCGAGAACGACTACGCGCGCGGCATGGGCATCCGCGTCATCACGTGCGACGAGTCCGAGCGCTTCCTGTCCGCCCTGGCTGGCGTCACCGAGCCCGAGGCGAAGCGTAAGATCATCGGCCGCGAGTTCATCCGCTCCTTCGAGGCCGCTCAGAAGCAGGTCATCGAAGAGGTTGGCGCCGCCGGCGGCGAGGTGAAGTTCCTCGTCCAGGGCACCCTGTACCCCGACGTCGTCGAGTCCGGCGGCGGCGAGGGCGCGGCCAACATTAAGAGCCACCACAACGTGGGTGGTCTGCCCGAGGACATGACCTTCGAGCTGGTCGAGCCCCTGCGCACCCTCTTCAAGGACGAGGTGCGCGCGGTCGGCCGCGAGCTGGGCCTGCCCGACTACCTGGTGAACCGTCAGCCCTTCCCGGGTCCCGGCCTTGGCATTCGTATCATCGGCGAGGTCACGCGCGAGCGCCTGGATATCCTGCGCGCCGCCGACCTGATCGCCCGCGAGGAGCTCACGGCGGCCGGCCTGGATCAGGAGATCTGGCAGTGCCCGGTCGTCCTGCTCGCCGACGTTCGTTCCGTGGGCGTCCAGGGTGACGGCCGCACCTACGGCCACCCGATCGTGCTGCGCCCCGTGTCCTCCGAGGATGCGATGACGGCCGACTGGACGCGTCTGCCCTACGACGTCCTGGCCCGTATCTCCACGCGTATCACCAACTCGGTGCCCGAGGTCAACCGCGTCGTCCTTGACGTGACCTCTAAGCCCCCGGCCACCATCGAGTGGGAGTGACGCTCATACCGAGCTGAGCTCGCAGACTGATAGCCCCGGCCTCGTCCCTGTTTTGTGGGACGAGGCCGGTGTTTCGTTTATCGAGAGAGCGCGGCGAGTGCCTGGCTGACTCGGTGCTTATCGCGCGGAGATAGTCTTCCGATCCTGCCTGCGGTGCCAAGGTAGGTTGGCGGCAAGAGGGCTATTCGGTCTACTCGTACGAGAGATGGTTTCGTGAGTCCAGCCTCTTGCCAGTCGTCGATGGGAGTATCGAGTGGAAGCGAGAGCTTGTTCGAGGCGCCGGTGATCATCGCCGCCAAGAGGCCATCGGGTGAACACGCGAGAACGAGGACCGGGCGAAACTTGTAGCCACGGTCGTCGAAGTTAAAGCGTGCGTGCCAGATCTCCCATGGAGCGGGCGCTGCCTCACTCGCCGTCATCCCAGTCTCCAGGGAGCCGCGCGACTCCATTCGCATCCATGCTGGGGCGATAGGCGTAGCGCTCGAGTCCGTCAAACGTGGGAGTCTCGGGGCGCATGTCGAAGGGGAGTCCGCCAACCTCAATCGACTTGGCGAGGAAGATGTTGATCGCATCCGACAGGCTAATTCCCCAGCGTGCGTAGACGGCTGCTGCATCGGCCTTGATCTGTGCGGTTGTACGGGTCTTCACCTCGGCGGTGCGGGTCATCGTCGGCATTGTCGCTCCTTTCGCTATCTGCATTATAGTCCCAAACTGGGCCCTGAACGGGCCTTACGTGGGATGGGATGGGTGAGGTGTTGATCATTCTGGCCTCGTTCCTGATTTGTGGGACGAGGCCGGGGATCGTTCCTCTCTGAGTCGGTCGTGAAGCATTCCGTGGAGTAGGGTTCGTCGTAGCGAAGCGGTAGCCCTGGATCAAGGAGGATGGCACGTGGATCTGCTCGAATACATGCGCTCGCAAAACAACATGACGCAGGTCGAATGGGAACGCACCTTTGAGGAAGAGGCGCGGGAGATTCTCGTTCTGCTCGCTGGAAGCAGTGGAGCTGGAAAGAGGAACGGCTTCTGGGAGGCCGCGCACTCGTACCTGGCGTACGTGGACTGCGAGACCGGCTCCCTATGCGCGGATGAGGGGCGGCTGGTCTACCCCGTGAGCGATGAGGAGTATGCCGCTGGTGGTATCTTGGGTCGCTTCCGCGACGAGGAGATCTACCGTGTCGCGGCGCGCAAGAAGATCCAGCAAGAGCTCCCCGAGGGCATGAGCGCCTCCTCGCAGAACCTCCTCCTGGTCGTGGAGGTCCTCGAAGAGAATCCTCCGTGCCCCGCACTGGACGAGGTCCTGGCTGAGTATCGTAAGTCGGTAGTCCTCAACGACGAGGAGTTGGGCGAGCTCTCCCTCGACAAGGACTACGACACGTTCGAGGGAGTCATCTCGTGGCGGGATGAGGATATCGACATCTCGCTGGAGGTTGATTCGTCGAGCGAGGATACGTGGACCGCAGCCGTGCGAGCGATGAAGCAGATGGTGGCCGATCAGGACGCGTGGGACCGGGACATGCGAGCGTTCGCCGCGCGAGAGCTCACCGAACTTGCGTGCGAATGGCGTGAGTCCGCCGACGAGGAGGTCCCGGAGATTACGGAAGAAAGTTTCGCGCAGCGATTAGATCTCACCAGTATCGCCATGGATGCGGATGGCTCGTTCTCAGCCTACTTCGAGGATGATGACATGTTTTTCGGCCACTGCGTCGTGGTGTACGGATCCCTGACTGATGGGGTGGCCTCGGCGGTGATGGCGGGTTAGGCGTGCCATGTGTTGGTCGGAACGGTGCTGTCCGCTCGACGCAGGAGCATGTAGAGCCTGATCGAGGAAACCAGGTCGGCGATCGGAATGGCATGCCCTCGCTTGTACTCCTTTGCCGTTTCAGGGGAGATTAGTTGCTCGTTGCGCGCGCGGACGATCGCTGCGAACCCGTGGGATGAGGTGACGATCATGATGATGTAGCTCCCCAGGAGTAGGGGAGGGAGGAAGAGCACGTGAGGGGCGGGGCCGCCTGGAGCGAACAAGTATTGTCCCAGGAAGAGAATCAACAAGCACGTGATAAATAAGAAGGGGAGGAAGCTAAGTTTGATGACGAGGCCCCAGAATGCCAGTTCGCGGGGCTTGCGCCTGTTGCGCGAGATATTGGTGAAGACGACAGTCGCCACGGCGAACACAAGCATCGCGGGGAACCAGACGTCGATCCGGAGCATCGGGTAGGGAGAGTAGAACACCATGGTGAAAGGCCCGCCCGCATAGGCTGTGACGGCTAAACAGAACGAGGTGACGAGGGATGCGACTCGAGACATGGGTGTTCTCCATCAGGCTTCGTTGACTTGTGGCGAGTATAACATTGCTGTCGCGGAGCGAGGCCCATCCCGTCAAGCAGGGGAGGCCTCGTCAGCGTGAGATGACTTGCTGGTGGTAGTGGTGTGATTCCTAGTTTCCTCTGTTGACGCAGGGGTGCGCGAGCCTATACTGAACACTGTTCATTATGGAATGCCGCAGGTAGCAGGACAGTAGGATTTCGTGCCCAAGCAAGTGATCGACCCGGAGAAGCTGGTCAGCCAGGCCTACGCCATCGCCTCGCGTGACGGCATCTCCGCGCTCTCCGTGCGCAAGGTTGCCACCGCGTGTGGCATCGCGGTCGGCTCGGTCTACGGCTACTTCCCGACCAAGGCGGACCTGACGGCCGCCGCGCTCACCCGCTTTTTCGAGGAGAACCTCTCCGACGAGCTGTGCGCCGTGCGCCCCGGCGAACGCTTCACCTCCTACGTGCGGCGATTCCGCGAGGCCCTATGCGCTGTGCGCGCTGACATGAGCGTCGACTGGTTCGCCGAGATGCGTCGCCTGCCCGGCGGCGAACAGGAAGTCCTTGAGGCCGTGCGCGCCCCCATGCTTGCCCACATCGAGCGCGGGCTCGCGCGTGTCCTCGACGCGGACGAGGTCGTGGTTCGTTCCCGGCTCGTCGGTCCCATGAGCGCCGAGGCCCTGTGTCGCTATGTGCTTCGCAGTGTCTTCGCCTCCCTCATGGAGGGCAGCGAATGTGAGACGCTGTTCGCCCTCCTCGACGCCTCCCTGTATGACGACATCGCAGAAGATAAGGACACTAAGAAATGAGTCGATTCCGCATCAAGAAGCAGTCCCTGATCGCCGTCGCCGGCATCGTCTGGCTGCTCGCCGGCCTGAACGTTGCGATCCTCGGTGTGCGCGCGGCCATCGACCTGCGCGGCCTCGCCGCAATTGTCCTCCTCGCCCTCGTTGGCGGAGCGGCAGCAATCTTCTGCGCCTTCCACTCGATGTTCTCCAAGCTCGTTCAGAAGAACGCCCAGCGCATCGCCGACCTGGAGGGGGAGCGCCACCACGTCGTCCGCTTCTTTGATCGCAAGAGCTACATGATGATGGCGATCATGATGTCGTTTGGTATCGGCATGCGTGCCGCAGGGTTCTTCCCCGACTGGTTCATCGCCTTCTTCTACACGGGCCTCGGTCTCGCCCTGACCCTGGCGGGCGTTAGCTACATTGCGCGGGGCGCGCGCGGCCGCGGCTGGACGTTTCACGGGACCGACTGAGCGTTTCATGCTTTCCCGGCCGAGGCCTCGTCAATGGACGAGGCCTTCGTGCACCCGTGCGCGATAGTGTGAGTGATCGTGCGCGGTGTAGGGGACAACCTGTCGACAGTGAGCGTGAATCCCGGTGCTAGTGTTGTGCCGTTTCATAGTGTGCGTGAACTGTGAAGACGCATGGATTTTTACACCCTCGACTACATCGTCTCGCATCAGAGTTTGGATTCGACGCGTCGCGTTGCCGCTGTCATCGTTTTTCTTGTCGTAGCGCTGGCGTTCAGTGTCCTCTACCTGCGCAATAGGGCGCAGACCCGCTGGCGTGACGCCGGTATCGGACTCCTCGTCCTGTCACTGATCCTGCTGGGCATCCAGGCCGAGCAGTACACCCGCGTGAGCCACCAGCTCTCCCAATCCCAGCTGCTCGTGCACTTCATTGAAGGCGTGGCGACCGACCAAGGCGTCGACACGGGTGAGGTTATGGTGAACTCGACGTTCCTGCAAGACGGGATGATCGTGCGTTTCAAGGAGGAGGACTACCTCGTTCACCTCAACGATGACAACAATTCCTACGCGCTCGAGCGCACGCACATCATCAATCACGCCGTCTACGTGAACGGGGAGCACTGACATGGACTTCTACACGCTGACCGCGATCAAGTTCGCGCTGGGTATCCTCATGATGATCTTCCAGATCAACATCCTGGGAAAGCGCGACTTCTCGGTGAACACTCCGCTCAACCAGGTGCAGAACTACGTGCTGGGCGGCATCATCGGCGGCGTCATCTACAACTCGTCGATTTCCGTCCTGCAGTTCCTGCTCATCATCCTGATCTGGTCGCTCGTCGTCATCGTGACGAAGATTCTTATTGACACCAGCAGGACCTTCAAGAGCCTCACCGCCTCCCAGCCCGAGCTGATTGTCCGCGACGGCAAGGTGGACATCGCCCGTTGCGCGAAGGTCGGCTTGACCGCCCAGGGACTCAGTCGAAGCCTGCGCGAGCAGGGGATTACCAGCCTCGAGGATGTTGAGGCTGCGGTCATGGAGACGAACGGTTCCCTGACGATCCGGGAGCGCAATTCCGAGCATAAGCGTGCACTCCTGCCGCTCGTCAGCGATGGGCACCTCGTGCCCGACGGCCTGACCCTCGCCGGTAAGGACAAGGCGTGGGTGAAGGAGCAGCTGAAGGAGCAGGGGTACTCCTCGGTCAAGCAGATCTTCCTCGCCGAGCTGGTTGACGGAAGCCTCGAAGTCGTCCCCTTCGCCACCTCGGCCAAAGCCGTCAAGCGTGGGGCACCGCAGCCAACAGACCCGAAGGCACTCGATGGGGCGACTGATTGCTGAGACTCAGCGGCGTCCCCGCGTCAACGAGTCCTACACTGCAACATGAGCGCGGAGTGCGGGAACGTACAGAGGGGATGGTTCGCATGCCCGCAGGAGACTGTGACGGCATAGACGCGTACGAGGCCACACGAGCCTGGCGGGCGCTGGCTGGATTGTGCCTCGGAACGTTCGTGTGCTTCACCAACACGACCGCGTTCAACATCGCCCTCCCCGCGATCTCGGTCTCGCTGGGCGCCGGCCAGGTCGAGCAGCAGTGGATGGTGTCGGCCTACAACCTGGTCTTCGGCGCGTTCATGCTTCTCGCGGGTTCCCTGGGCGACAGGTGGGGCGTCAAGAGGACGCTCCTGGTCGGTGCTGGCGCTTTTGCGGCTGCCTCTGCTGCGGGTATCCTCGCGACGAGTGCTGCGACCACTATCGTCGCGCGAGGAGTCATGGGCTTCGGCGCGGGCTTCTCCATCACGATGACTCTCGCGCTCATCACACGCCTGTTCGAATCCGACAGGCAAGTCCTCGCCCTCACGATGAATGCCGTCGCCATGACCCTCGGCGCCCCCTTCGGCCTGGTGCTCGGGGGCCTGCTCGTCAACGTCGCCGACTGGAGAGCCATCTTCGCCTTCGACCTGGCGGCGTTCCTCATCGTCCTCCTCCTCGATGTCCTCCTCCTGCCGCCGGATCGGAGCCAGTCCCGTGGAACCACCGGCGCCCGTGCCCGGCTTCCGCTTGTGTCCGCACTCCTCGCCCTCGCGGGGCTCGCCCTGGTCTCGGCGGGACTCATCAACGCGCAGATTTCCGCCACTTCACCGGACTCGTGGGGCCTGATGGTGGCTGGCGCTGTGGTGATTGCGGTGTTCGTTCGCCGTGACACCCGGTCGCCGAACCCGCTGGCCGAACTCGGTCTGCTGCGCATCCCCTCCTTTGCCGCCGCCTCGTTGTCCCTGCTCGCACTCAACGTCGCGATTTCGGGCATCATGTTCGTGCTGCCCGCCTACGTGGAGACGGCGCTGGGGAACAGCGCGCTGGTGGGGGCGCTCATGCTCATGCCCATGGTGGGTGCCGCCATGGTGGGGGCCGCCGTTACCAGGAGGGTCGCGGAGCAGCTGGGCAAAAGGCGCGCCTGCGTGGCGAGCCTCGTCCTCATTGCTCTTGGTCTGGCGGTTATGGGTGTCTCGACGGCGGTTGTGGGATATCCACTCATGGTCGTGGGGCAGTGCGCCTGCGGGCTGGGCATGGCGATGGGACTGCCCGTCATGCAGGGATGGGGAATGGAACGCGTTCTCCAGCAGCAACGAGGCGGTGGATCCGCCCTGATCTCCACCTTCCAACAGCTCGGCTGCCTCATCGGAATCGGTGCCATCGGATCGCTTGTCGGCTCAACCTACGCAGCGTCGTGCCGGGGAACCGCCGCCGAGGGCTTCCGCTCCGTAGCGCTCGCCTTCGAGGCTGCCGACGCGCAAGGGGCGCCGCAGACGGAGGCGGTGCGCGCCGCAGCAAGCAGCGCCTACGCTCATGCGGTCCTGGTGGCGTTCTGCGTGGCTGCCGTGGCACTCCTGCTGAGCGCCGCGCTCACCGCATTCGGATCGAGATCCGGGGCAGGGGAGCGGTGAGAGGGCGAGCCGGGAATCCGAGGGAGGAACACATGGGCGGTCGGTCCTCTGAACAGAAGAGAAGGTATCGACTGGCCCAAGGGGTGCTCGTCGCAGCTGTTCTGGTGTACGCGGCCGTTCGGATTGGCTTCCTGTATTTCAGCCTCCAGATGGCGTCGGCGGCCTCCTTGCGCCAAGCCGTCGACCAGTACAGCGGTCTGCTCGCGGCCATGGACGAATTGCTCGTGCTCTCAGCCGTCCTGGGCGGGTGGGCCTTCTACAACGTGCTTCGATCGCGCGTCCGCAGTGGGAGGGCGCTAACCGGGCTCGCGGTGGCGAGCTTCGCGCTGATGATGATCGCATGGGTGGTGGTCGTGCTCGGGACCGGCAGGCTCGTCTATCCCGTCAATGGGCTGCCCGTCATCGCCGACGACGCCCTCCAGGCGGCTGTGGCCGAGATATACGGGGCGTGGCACCTGTGCGACATCATGCTCGGGGTGTTCATGATCTCCTGGGCCGGATCGTCCTGGCGCCCCCTGTGGAAGTACAGCGGGGCGGTCATTGGGCTGGCGCAGATCCTCAGCACCTACTTCGGGCAACCAGTGAAGCCGATCCCCATGCTCATAGCGATCGCACTATCGACGGCATGGTTGCTGATGCGCGGCGTTTCCAGCGTCACCGGCCTCGAAAGCGAAGCCGTCCAAGAGGCTGAATGAGCCGATCACAGCGTTCCCGTGGGGAGTGTTCCTCTTTCCCCCTGGACCTCCGCACGCCCCGTCGGTCGCCCCCGCCCTAGAATGGGAGGCGTCAGGAACTCCTTTGCCTAGGAGATGAAGGAGGCCGTGTCGTGGCGCGACCGACGAGCAAGAACGAGCTGATCGCCGCATCCGCACGCGGGTACGGGAAGCTCACGGAGTTTGCTGCCTCCATGACCGAAGACGAGCTGGTGGCCCCCTTCGACTTCTCCGCCGACAAGGGCCGGAAGGAGGCGCACTGGAGCCGGGACAAGAACCTGCGCGACGTCCTGGCTCACCTCCACGAGTGGCACCGGCTCCTCCTGGACTGGGTGGGTGCCAACGAGGTCGGGGAGAAGCGGCGATTCCTGCCCGAACCCTACACGTGGCGGACCTACGGCGACATGAACGTCGCCCTGTGGCGCAAGCATCAGGACACGCCCCTGGAACAGGCCCGCGACCTGCTGGATCAGTCCCACAGTGCGGTCATAGCCCTGGCGGAGGGGTTCTCCGACGAGGACCTGTTCGACAGGGGACGATTCGACTGGACGGGGACCACGACGCTCGGCTCCTACTTCGTGAGCGCCACGAGTTCCCACTACGACTGGGCGCTCAAGAAGCTCCGCGCCCACCGAAGGGCGTGCGCGAGGCGCGACTAGCCGAGGGCCGCGGTGCATGCCGCGCCAGCGCGCGGCACAAGAGTCCGAGCGGCTCGCCGGCCCCCGTGACTCACGCCCCGGCCTCGCCGTAGCGGCGACGCAACTCCGCGCGCAGGTCCCTGAAGTATCGGGCCTGGTACGAGCGTAGGAACAGCCTGGCAACCCATCGGGGGACGAACCTGCCCCGCACATCCACGTCCTCCGTGAAACGCGCGAGGCAGCCGGAAGCCGTTGACGTGAAAACGCCTTGCCAGGACCCCTTCAGGGACTCCCCGTCGATGGTGAACTCCCACCCCCGTTCCTCCTCTCGGCGCACGGTCGTGAAACGAATGGGCGTGGCACCCTTGGGATACTCCACGAAGTCGTGCTCGCCGACCCTCTCGCATCCCTCCAGGTCCGAACGCCACCGCCACTGATCGACATTGGTGACAACACGCCACACCTGGGAGACCGACCAGGGCAGGTCGGCCTCGTGCACGACGCGGACTCTCGTCATCGTCTCTCACTATCCCTTCCCTATCGGATTCGAGGCCTTGTGGAGCGGCGCTGCCCCGCCCGGCTTCTTGCCGTCATCCCCTGAGGACGCACAGCTCCCTGAAGCGGTCGTCAAGGTCGGCGATTCCCTCCAGCGTGTCTGCCAAGGCGAGGTTGTCCTCCGTCAGGTTGTGCAGGTGTGCTTGCCCAAACAGGGAGGCGATCCGCTCCTTGAGCTGCGCGCGCTCCGGGTCGTGGTCGGCGAGGAATCGGGCAGCGTAGAGGCTCCTCGCTGCGGCCAAGCGGAAACTGAAGTACTGGTGGATCGCCTGTTGCTGGCGGCTCATCCCGTTGCTGCCGATGGCCCTGGCGTAGGCATGGATGACGCCCTGCTCGCCGGCCTCGTAACGCTTCCTCATGATCGAGGACACCTCCCGGTAGACCTCCTCCTCCGTAGGTTCCCTTACCCGCGTGAAGGCGCCCCACATGGAGAACGACCCCCTCCTGTAGGAGATTGCCCGCGCCTCCCAGGCCTTCGCGAAGTCCTGGAACTCCATGCTCATGCAGGGGAATCCCGCCGGATCGTGCAGGCGCACCCGACCGTCGTCAAGGCCGAGGATGCAGACGAAGTGATCGACCCCGCCAAGCTCACGGTAGTTCGGGTTGTAGGTGAGCAGCCCCATGTCCAGGGGGCCCGCCACCACCGGGCCGTGCTCCAGCATGCCCGCGAGCCGATCCCGGACCTCGGTGAGGTCGACCGCGGGTCCTTCGACGAAGAAGTCCTCCCACGTGAAGCCCAGGATGCGCAGGCAGTTACTGATGGACACGTCGGGCTCCCCGTTGTCGAAGAAGACGAGCGGATGCCGAGGGTCGTCTTTCATGATGCTCGCACCGTTGCCCATCACCATGAGCGCTTCCAGGTGCTCGGGACGCACGTCGACACCGACGGAGTCCAGGGCCATCGTCAGGGAGTTGGTGTAGCACAGCGACACGTCTCCGAAGTACATGCTCATGCGTTCTCCTCGCTATGTGCGCGTATCTGAATCAACCTGCGCGCGACGACTCCCAGGTCGGCACAGCGCAAGCCGCGCCTTTCGTCCCTCCTATGAGACTGCGTGCGCGGGGCAGGTAGGGGAGGAGCGGCCGGTGCTCACTGCCCTCCACCGACGATAACGGAGAGAAAAATTCCCGTCAACACAAGGAAAAACAACCTTGTCCGGGCCGTCGTCGGCTGTCGAGAATCCCGCGAGCCGTCAGACCCGAACCACCGATGCCTTGACGCGCGGGCAGCCGCCGTGCTCGTGCGCCTCCTCACCCCAGGAGGAACTCGTGTTCTCTTCGGATCAGGCCGTCTTCGATGTCGAACACCTCGAAGGACCTCTTCTCGGAGTCGTCGATCAGCAGGACGATGACGCGACTTCCGTCGGCTGACTCGTGCGCCCCCTCCACGCGGAACCGCGTATCGGATCGGGCGTAGGCGTCGCGGACGGTTTGCAGGTAATCCTCGACCCTGCGGATTGTCCTGTCTCGCTCGCCGTGCAGGTGCCACACAACCTCCGGGTGCAAGAACGTTCTGTACGTCTCCCAGTCTCGCTCGTTTTCAGCACGGAAGAAGCGGATAAGCGTTTCCATCGCCTTTGCGGATGCCTCTCGTCGATTCGCGCTCACGACTCTCTCCCTCTCGTTGCTTGGGGTTGGATTGCCTTGTTCCCCTGCTACCAGGATAGGCCGGGGCAATGGCGCTTCGGGCGCCCGTGGGAGAGGGGCGCTGGGACCTCGGTGCCTTGAAAGGCGGCGCCCGACGGTGTTCCCTGTGAACAGCCCGATCCGAAGATCTGAAAGAGGTGGCCGCCGTGCCCGAGCTCAGTGAGCTGTCGAAGACCCTGTACATCCCCCTGGTGGGGCGCATCTACGCGTCGAGGCACTACCCGTCGATGATCCACGATCCCAAGGCCCTCGGCCTGGAGTCCTCTCTTCCTGAGGATGCGGCGACGATGAACCGCGGGCAGAACGAGTACACCATGGTGTCGAGCGTCGCGCGCTCGGTCAACATGGACCGCCGGATACGGAGCTTTCTCGCGGCCCACCCCGATGCGGCGGTTGTCAGCGTCGGATGCGGGCTGGAGACAACTTACTGGCGCTGCGATAACGGGCGTGCCCTCTGGTTCGAACTCGACCTGCCCGAGGTCATCCGCGTGCGCGGCGAACTCCTCTCGCCCGGACAGCGCCAGGTCCTGATCCCGGGGGACATGTTCGACTACTCGTGGATCGAGCGGGTGAAGGAGTATGGCGAGCGGCCCACCATCGTCGTCGTCTCGGGAGTCTTCTACTACTTCGAGGAGGAAAGAGTCATCGACTTCCTGAACCACCTCTCTGCCTTTGACGCCGTGCGAGTGGTCTTCGACTCGACCTCCTCGAAGGGGCTGAAGCTCTCCCAGGCGTACGTCAAGCGCATGAAGAATGGCTCGACCATGCACTTCTCGGTCGACGACCCCCGTCAGTTTGTCGGTTGGCTCCAAGGCGGGGCGCGCCTCGTTGAGCACGTGCCCTACTACCGCGACATTGACCGGCGCGGCGTGGGAATGATCCCCAGGGCGTACATGCGCATCTCCGACATGTTCCACATGGTGTCCATGACGACCATCGACATGGGGCGTCCGTGAGGGGCATGGCCCTCCGGGTCGTGGGGCGCCTACGCCTCGTCGTCGTTGGCCGAGGCGTCCGGGGCCGCAGCCCGCGCCTGTTCGCGCAGGTGCGTCAGCCATTCCAGGCGCTCCTTGAAGCGCCTCTCGTTGCCCTCCTCGGTGGGCCTGTAGTACTCGGCGCCCGCGAGGGAGTCGGGCAGGCACCGCATGTCGGCGGCCACCTTGTCGGCCTCGTCGTGCGCCAGCCGGTAGCCTCGTCCGTATCCCATGTCCTTCATGAGGCGGGTCGCGGCGTTGCGGATGGTCAGCGGCACGGGCTCGGCGAGCGTGTGTAGCGCGTCCTTCTTGGCGTGCTCGTAGGCGATGTAGGAGCTATTCGACTTGGGTGCCAGCGACAGGTAGATGACGGCCTGCGCCAAGTGAACCGAGCACTCGGGCATGCCGATGAAGTGGGCGGCCTGGAAGGCGTTGATCGCCACGTTCAGGGCGTTCGTGTCCGCCAGGCCCACGTCCTCGGAGGCGAAACGCGTGATGCGCCGCGCCACGTAGAGGGGGTCCTCGCCTCCCTCGAGCATGCGGGCCAGCCAGTACACGGCGGCGTCGGGGTCGGAGTTGCGCATCGACTTATGCAGCGCCGAGATGATGTTGTAGTGCTCCTCGCCGTCTTTGTCGTAGCGCAGGCTCTTGGTGGAGGTCAGCTGCGCGACGGTGTCTTGGCTGACGGTCGTCACGCCGTCCTCTTCGTCGCCGTTGAGGACGACCATCTCCAGGGTGGACAGGGCCACGCGCGCGTCGCCGTCGGCAAAGGTGGCGATTGCGCGCAGCAGCTTCTCCTCGATGCGCACCTCCCGACCGCCGAAGCCCCTCGGGTCCTCCAGGGCGCGGCGCATCAAGCCAACCAGGTCCTCCTCGGTCAGGCCGTGCAGGACGAACACCTTGCAGCGCGACAGGAGGGCGTTGTTGACCTCGAAGGATGGGTTCTCGGTGGTCGCGCCGATGAGGATGATTGATCCCTTCTCGACGAAGGGAAGGAACGCGTCCTGCTGGGCCTTGTTGAAGCGGTGAATCTCGTCGACGAAGACGATCGTGCGCCTGCCCATGGACGCCTGCGCGTCGGCCTGCTTCATGATCTCGCGGATCTCCTTGATGCCGCTGGTCACCGCGGAAAAATCGATGAACGAGGCGTGGGTGTGGCGGGCGATCACGCGCGCCAGGGTGGTTTTGCCGACCCCGGGAGGCCCCCAGAAGATCATCGAGGGCGTGCGGTCGGCCTCGATCATGGAACGCAGGGCCTTGCCCGACCCGATCTGGTGCGACTGGCCCACCACCTCGTCGAGGGAGGTGGGACGCATCCGGTCGGCGAGAGGACGCGTGTCCTCGCCGGATTCCTCGAACAGTGAGTGCTGCTGGCTTCGCTTCATGGGTGAGCCCTCCTGGTGGTGCCACGAATCCCGTTCCTGTACCCAGGGTACGGTGGAGCACCCTCATCTGCGCCCCGCCGATCGCCGCCCACAAGCCGCCATCCGATCACCGCCAGTGGCGGTATAAATCTGGCGGTAATGCAGGGTGACGATGATGTGGCCGCGTGATCACTGGTAGATGTGTCGGCGGTGGCCGACGGAAAAGACTTCGATGATAAGGCGGTCATCTTCGATGATGCACAGGGCGCGGTAGTTGCCAATACGGTAGCGCCACTCGCCTGATCGGTTGGCGGTCAGGCCTTTGCCGTGGATGCGGGGGTCCGAGCAGCCTTCAAGGTTTTTGCCGATCCACGACGTAATGAGTCGCGCTTCGAATCGGTCCATTTTCTTCAGTTGCTTGAGGGCTGTGTCGCTGTACTCGACGTGGTAGGACATTTACAGGCCCAGCTCTGCGAGTACCTGCTCGTGGGTGTAGCGAACGCCGTTATCTGCTGCGATTGCCTCGCGTAGAGTAGCGAGGTCCTGCTGGTCCTCAATCTTCTCGAAGACGGCATCTCGAATGAAGTCGGAGATTGTTTTTCCCTCAAACTCGGCGTACTTGCGCACGACCTCGGCGTCTGTCTCGTCAAGGCGCATGGTCATGGTGGGCATGGTGACCTCCCGGTGATGAATACAACGTATTCTACTTCTTCCTGGTGTCAATGTGCAATGGTGTTGGCCCTAGCGGGCGATACTGCTTGAACGATATTGTCTCTGGTCGATGGGTGTAGTCAACACTGTTCGGTCATTGGGGTGGGCTAAAGGCCACGAGCGTGTAGCTCTTTCAGGCTGACAGTATGCGCCGGGGCATTCGCACTATTGTGAAGAGCAGCCGTCAGGGGGAAAGGAATCCGATGATGAGGTACGCCGAAACGGTGGTGTTGAAGGATGGAGTGGAGCTCCTCGTGAGGAACGCCGGTGCGTCGGATGCCCGCGCGCTGCGCGAGACCATGCGCCGCACGCATTCGGAGACCGACTACCTGCTGTCCTACCCGGACGAGCAAAGCGCCGACGATGAACAAGAGGCTCGCTCGCTGGCGGAAACGGAGCGCAGTGACGATGAGGTCGAGCTCGTCGCCGTCGTCGATGGGAAGATCGTGGGGAGCGCTGGAGTCGCGGCGGTGGGCAGCAGGCGCAAAGTGGCGCACCGGGCGCGTTTTGGGATCAGCGTGCTCAAGGAGCTGTGGGGCATGGGGATCGGCCGAGTGCTCACGGAGGCGTGCATCGACTGCGCCCGCCGGGCGGGCTACGCCCAGCTCGAGCTCGATGTGGTGGCAGACAATGAGCGAGCGATGTCCCTGTATCGGCGCGCGGGGTTCGTGGAGTACGGGCGCAACCCCCGGGGCTATTGGTCCTCGTCCACGGGGTTCCAGGAGCTCGTGCACATGAGGCTCGAACTGTAGCTCCGAAGGGTAGTGGGCGTTTACTGCCCTTGCTTCAGGAGCCTAGAATCCCAGTTCATCGCAGACCTTCGCGTGTGGCGAAGGAGACGTCGTCGTGGATCGCCAGGCACACGTCGTTGAGGCACTCCCCCAGGATACGGTGGCAAGTGGCCCCTGTTGTTAGATGTGCAGCCGTTCGTAGATACGATGCGCCCATGACGATTACGCTTGTTCCCCTGACTGATGCCGATCGTTCTGCGCTGGTCGCGGACTTTCAAGATTCCTTCGAGCACTTCCAGGACAACCCGCAGGGTTCCTTCGTGGGGGAGCGTCTTGCCGCGCGCGAGCAGCCTCCTGCTGGACCCAGCGAGGGCGGTGTGACTGCGCAGCCGATTCTTCCGCTGTCCGACATTGAGTAGTCTCTGAATGCTCCGGGAGCGCTCGCCTATCGCATCCATGAGAACGGTAATGTCGTGGGCAACGTGATCCTTACCGTCGATGGGGAACGAGGCGAGGTTCTCCTGTTCGCCATGAATTCCTCGGTTCACTCCAGGGGAGTGGGGACGCGCGCCTGGTTCGCCATCGAGGCCGCCCACCCGCACGTCACGGAATGGACCCTGGAAACTCCATACTTCGAGGTGCGCAACATCCACTTCTACGTCAACAAGTGCGGCTTCCACATCGTCGAGTTCTTCAACGAGCATCACCCGGACCTGTCGCACCCCCACGGGGAGGCGGCGGGAAGTGAGCCGATGGGCGAGGCCGACTACATGTTCCGCTTTGTCAAGCGCTTAAACCGGTAGAGGTGCCGCCGATTAGGCGACGTCCTCGACCTTATTGGTGTTCAGGGGCGCCGTTCCTCGCGTCGATGCGTGGGCGCGCTGCGGGCGTGCGGTTGTGAGCGGCGTACCCTTGAATTGTGAAGGTTCTCGTCGTTCCCATGGTCGCCCGCTCGCGGATGGGCGGGCCGTGGTCGCGCGCGCAGCGCGTCGCACGTGCGTTCCAGGACGCTGGCCATGAGGCCGTGCTCGCGTGGGGAGACGACGGCAACTGTGCCAATCCCATCGCTCCAACGCTCGAGATTCCGGTACCCTCACCTCTCGGCCTTCCCGAGGCCATCGCGCGCCACACCTTCCCCCTGGCCTCGCGCCTCGGCCTCATGGGCCGCAAGCCCGTGCATAGCTTCGAGGAGGTCCTCTGGCTGACCGGTGCCCTCGACGAGCGCTACACGAGCGCCGCCGTCGACGCGCTCCGCGCCCACATGCGCACCGCGCGCCCCAATGTCGTCTACTCCGAATTTAGCCTCGCCGCCGTCATCGCCGCCCGCGCTGAGGGCATCCCGTGCGTGGGGAGCGCCTCGCAGCCGACGACCGCCTCCTACGCTTCCAACCCGCGTAAATCCGCAGGAATTCGACGCCTGCTGCGCGAGATGGGAATGCCCGCCCCGGCCTCGTCCCTGACGATCTTTGAGGGGATGAGGCGCCGCTTCATTCCGAGCTGCCCGACCCTGGAACCGCGGGCGGGGGAGCGGGCCGTCTACTGCGGGTTTCTGGGTGAGTCGCCAGCCCTGACGCCGACGCCTCGCGATTGCGTGCTCGTTTACCTCGGCGCGGGCAGCGTCACCGCGGGCGTTGCCCTGCGCGCCGGGCGAGAGCTCGCCGAGGTCCTCGGATGCGACGTGTACGTCGCGGGAGTGCCCGAGGCCATCTATGCCTCAAGGGGGCACACGGTGACCTGCGCGCCCCGCTTCAACTTTTCTGAGCTCCTGCCGTGCGCCCGCGTCTTCGTGCACCACGGCGGGCAAAACTCGATGATGGACGCCCTGTCCTACGAAGTCCCGCAGCTGATCGTCCCGGGGCGCGTCTTCGAGCGCCAATTCAACGCCGAGGCCGTGGAAAACGCGCGCTGTGGCCTGACCGCGCGCAAGCCCAAGCCGGCGCTCATCGCACGCGCCGCCCGTGCCCTCCTCGATGAACCCGCGCTGACCTCGGGAATCCGAGGGCTACGCGAGGAACTGTCCTCGCCGGGCGGAGCCGCGCGCATTGTGCGCGAGGTAGAAAAACTGATCAGCTAGGCCCAGCCGCGCAGGATCGCCTCCAGGCCCTGGGCGAACTGCACCCTCAGATCGCAGCGGCCCGCGACCACGTCCTCAACGAGAGGACGCAGCACCTGCGCATCGTCCGGGCTTAGCGCGGCGCTCGCGGTCGACAGGTCGATGGGGCGCTCGGGGGCGCCTCCCACCGGCGGAACAACCTCGGCGGCGACGAAGCCCGTCGTATAGATCGACACGGCGCTGATGAGCGCGAGGACGTTGGCCTCGGGTGCGATACCGTGGCGCGCCAGCTGCACGAACACGCCAGCGAGAAGAGAAAACTGCTCCGGTGTCGAGGTTGGATGGGTGAGCACCAGCATCACCGTGCCCGGGTGGGATCGCAACGTCGTTGCCAGGCAGTGCGCGTACTCGCGCATGTAGGCCATCAGCCGCGAGGATGGATTCGCACCGACTCCCGCCGCTGCTGTGGAACCGCCTGGGACCTCCACCTCCCCTTCCTGTAAGCGGGCCAGGAACGCCTCGAAGGTGAGGCGCCAGACCTGCTCCGAGATGCCTTCCAGGAGCGCCGCCTTATCGGGGAAATGACGATAAAAGGCGGCCTGGGAGACGCCGAGGCGCTTTCCCAAAGATCGCAGAGACAAAGCGGAGAGCCCCTCCTCGTCAACCAAGTCGAGCGCGGTCGACAAGATGATCTCTCGCGATAGCGCGCGCTGCTTCGATTGAGGCATGGACTCTCCGCTTCGGTGGTTATTACTCCCTGTGATACCGGAACTGTACCAGTGCCAGCCCCGCGATCACCGCGAAGAAACCCCACAGGACCCCGATCCGCATCCCGACGTCGGAGAGGTTCGCCCCGTCGAGGCTCACCTCGTGAATCGCGGTGATCGCCCAGTAGGCGGGGGACAGGCGCGCGGCGTGCTGTGCCCAATCGGGGAACGAGGAGATTGTGGAGAAAGAGCCGCCGATGCCGGCCGCCAGCATGCCCACGATATTCGACAGGGACAGTGCCGCGTCGCGGCTGTGGGACCACAGGGCGAGTGCGACGCCGAGCGCCGACAGGACCGCGGAGAAACTCAGGAGGATAGCGGCGAGCGCGACGAGAGACCCGGTCGGTCGATACCCGATGATTGCAGCGCCGAGCGCGAGGACAACCGTGATCTGGGCGGTCTGCATGAGGAAGGCGACCAATGCCTTACCCGTCAGGATGGATGCGCGCGAGGTGGGGGAGGCTTCGAGCCGCTGCCACGTTCCCCACGATTGCTCGTTGAAGAACGAGCTGATGATGTTCTGCACGGCCAGGAACGAGAACAGGATTGCCATTGAGGGCACGGCCTGCTCCGCACCGGTCACGCCGGTGTATCCGTCGGCCAGGAGCATCGACTTGAACGCCGGCATCATGAAGGGGATCAAGACGAGAGGGATCACCGTCAGGATGAGCATGGGCGCAGGGTCGGTGAGCTGCAGGCGGATGTTGAGGCGGGTCATGGCTCCGATTTGCTTAAGCTGCGACATGGTCACTCTCCTTGATGATCTGCAGATACGCGTTGTGCAGGCTTGCCTGTTCGATACGCGCGTCGGTCAGGCGTGCGCCTTCGAGGGCGGGCGAGGCCAGGGCTTCGCCAATCCGGATGCCCGGGTCGGCCTCGTCCCCGATGTGTCGGAGTGTCGTCCCGTCGGCGCTCCACCCGTCGATCGGGGGAACGGGACGATCAAACTCGAGGGTCACCTCGGCACTGCCATGGCGCGAGATGATGTCCTCGAGCGTTCCGCTCGCGACGACGCGCCCCTCGTTCAGGACCGCGATGTCGGAGCCGAGCTCCTCGAATTCCGCCAGGTAGTGAGAGGTATAGACGACGGCCGCGCCGTCCTGCGCGAGCTGGCGCACCGCTTCCAGGATCTGGCTGCGCGCCTCCACGTCCGCGCCGACGGTCGGCTCGTCCATGAACACCAGGCGCGGGCGGTGCATGATCGCCATGCCCGCGTGGAGCCTGCGCTGCTGTCCGCCCGACAGGTGAGAGGCGCGCTGCCCTCGCTTCTCCGCCAGCCCGAGGAGGTCCATGACCTCACCCGCGCGCGAGGCCGACTCGCGTCGGCCGAGCCCGTGCAGCTCGCCGAAGGCCGCCAGATTCTGGGCGACGCTCAGGTCCGGGTAGATCCCCAGTTCCTGCGGCGCGTACCCGATTGATCGTGCGGCCCCGGGGGACCCGGGAGCTGCCCCGCAGATTGACGCGGTGCCGGAGTCGGCGCGGCGTAGGCCGCACAGGATCGTGATGAGCGTGGACTTGCCCGCCCCGTTTCGTCCGAGCAGGCCGAGGATCTGTCCGGGTTCGACGCGCAGGTCGACTCCGCGTAGGACCTCGTGGGCGCCGTAGCTCTTGCGGATTCCCCGGGCGTCCAGGCCTGGAGCGTGTGGATGTGACACGGTTCTCTCCCCTCGGTTAACGCTGTTAACTTTGTGTCACAGGCAAGGTTAACAGTGTTAACTTATGTGTGCAAGGTGGCGCTGCACGCAGGGGAAAACTGCTGATTTACCGCGTTTTTCTGACAATCTGTCGCTGCGTGGGGGAGGGAAGCGGCCCTACACTGTCAACGCTCGGCCTGAAGGAGGACTGAAAGTGCCAGGTATGGATACCTACGACGCGATCATGCTGCTGTCCTACGGTGGCCCGAACGGCGAGGAGGATGTCCTGCCGTTCATGCGTAACGCGACGCGCGGTCGCGGGATCCCCGACGAGCGCCTGCTTCAGGTCGCCGCGCACTACAAGCGCTTCGGCGGCGTCTCGCCCATCAACGCCTGCAACCAGCGCCTGATCGCGGACTTGTCTGCCGAGCTCGCTCGCCGCGGGCACGATATCCCCGTCGGGTGGGGAAACCGTAACTGGCACCCCTTCGTGACCGAGGGCCTCGACGAGCTCATCCAGGCGGGTGCGCGTCGCATCCTCGTCCTGCCCACCTCTGCCTATGCCTCGTACTCGGGGTGTCGCCAGTACCGCGAAGATCTCGCCGAGGCCGCGGAGGCCCTGCGCGACAAGTGGGGGACGATCGAACTGGGCGCCGAGGACAGCGCCGACAACCCTGACGCCGACATCATCCTGGACAAGGTTCGCCCCTACTACTCGACCCTCGGCATGGCGAGCGCGCAGATCGCGTCCGTCCGGCGTGCGTGGGAGGCCCTCGCTGCGCGAGGCGTCGACCCGGCCGGGATTCGCCTGATCTTCGTCACCCACTCCATCCCCGTGAGCATGGAGGCGGGGTCCTCGCCCTTCCCCTTCCATCCCTCGATCGACGAGGCCGTGGCGGCCTCGGGCAGACGCGCCGAGCAGCGAGGGAGCGCGGCGTCGTTGACCGCGGGAACCCCGGCCACTGAAATCAGTTACGTCGCCCAGCATCACGCCCTCATTGAGGCGATCATGCCGGTGCTGCAGCGCGTCCTGGGGCGCGCGTATCTGGGCTATGACCTCGTGTATTGCTCGCGGTCGGGACCTCCGCAGGCCCGCTGGCTCGAACCCGATATCAACGATTTCCTTGAGGAGATCACCGGCGATGCAAGCCCGCTGACCGGCGCCGTCGTCGTCCCCATCGGGTTCATCTGCGACCACATGGAGGTCGTCTACGACCTCGACACCGAGGCGAAGGAGACCGCCGCGCGCCTGGGGATCCCCTACGAGCGCGCCGACACCGTTGCGACGGATCCGGCCTTCGTGTCCTCCCTGGTCGACGTGCTCGAAGAGCGCGCGGCCCAGGCGCGAGGAGAGAATCCCTTGCCCGTCACCGTGACCGGCACCGGCCCCTTCCATACCGTCTGCCCGAGCGACTGCTGCCTCTCCCCGGCGCGCCCAGGCCACCCCTCACCCGCCGCCGCGAGTGGCCGCCCCGGCACCGCCCCTCATTCTTCCGGCGCGCCCGCCCGAGCCGCCGTTCAACCAGCTACAACTCAGGAGGACTCCATGTCTACCCCGCATCCCCACGCCGTCGTGCCGCCCGAGCAGAACCCGGAAAACCCGGGACATCCCGCGGGAGTGCCGGATCGCGTCGGTGAGCACGCCGCACGCCACCAGGCCCGCCACGCGGGTACCGAGGCGACGCCCCACTCGCACGCCGCTCACGCCCGCGTCACCGACCCGCGCGATGCGACGGACGTCGACTTCGACGAGGTCAACAACAAGCAGCACTACGCCCTCTACTCCGTGTTCGCACTCGGTGAGTCCCTGCCCGCCGGCGACGGTGAGCGCGGCCGCATCGTCGCCGAATCCCTGGACTATGTGAAGGGTGCGGGTGCGGAGATCCGCGGCTTCTACGACGTGTCCGGCTTCCGCGCCGAGGCCGACCTGATGGTGTGGTGGCTTGACGACGACCCGGAGGTCCTGCAGGACGCCTACCATCGCCTGCGTGCGTCGGCGCTGGGCAAGTTCCTGGATCCGGTGTGGTCCTGCATGGGCCTGCACACCCCAGCCGAGTTCAACAAGCGCCACATTCCCGCCTGCTTCGGCGGCGTCGCGCCCCGCGACTGGGCGATGGTCTACCCCTTCGTGCGCTCCTACGACTGGTACCTCAAGGCCCCCGAAGAGCGCGCCCGCATCATGGCCGAACACGGCCGCAACGGCTTCGCGCAGTACCCGGACGTTAAGGGCTCGACCCTGTCCGCCTTCGGCTTCTCCGACTATGAGTGGGTGCTCGCGTTCGAGGCGGACAGCCTGGACCGCCTGGAGGGCGTCATGCACGCCCAGCGCTACACCGAGGCGCGCCTCTACGTGCGCGAGGACACCCCGTTCTTCACGGGTCCGCGCGTGAGCCTCGGCGAATGGGCGGAGCGCCAGCCCCGCGCATAAGGGCCGCGCTTATCTGTCAGCCAGCCCCGGCCTCGTCCCTGAGAAAAGGAACGAGGCCGGGGCTGTCTCTGTCGGTGAACGGGGAGAATCCCCTACGCGGGCGGAAACAGTAGCGGCAGGTCGTGAGCGACCTGGTTACCGACCGAGGCCATGGAGTGGCTTTCTCCCTCGTCGATCCACATCTGCAGGCTGTCGTCCGTCATCAGGTCGGGGTAATCTGCTCGCATCTGCGCCAGCTGAGGGGACATGTCACCCAGGGCAGGGTCGAGCGAGCCGACCGAAGCGAAGATGCGGAAGTCCTGCGGCCCGTAGTGCGCGCGCTCGGCCCCGGCGGTCACCAGCTGTGCGATCTGCGCGGAGTCGGCGTCCTCCTCGCGCCCGATCCACGACTCGCCCGCCATCGGTATGTAGCCGTAGAAGTACTGCGGGCGCAGGGCAAACACGTCCCACGTGGTCGTCGCGCCCATCGAGAAACCGCCGAACGCGCGGTGCCTGCGCGAGGCGCGCAACGACTCGTCCGAGGTGTCCCCGCGCGCGAACGTCGTGTAGTGCGACTCGACCGTCTTGATCAGCGTGTCGATCTCGGTTGTCGCGAAGAAGCGATTGAGTGCGTAGTCGTCCTCGTAGTCCTCGGTCGCGAACGACCGATCCGGATAGTAGGTCGCGAATACGACGATCATGGGAGCGATCGACCCTGCGGAGGTCAGCTGATCGACCACGGGGGCCACTCCCTCGGCCAGGCCGTCGGCCGTGCCCCACCATCCGTGCGTCAGGTAGACGATGTTCGCGGGAACCCCCGGCGTGTAGGACGCGGGCACGTAGACGAGGGCCTCCTTCTCGTAGGTCACGCCCTCGTAGGCTTGCTCGTAGGTGAGCTCTTGGATCGTCCCCTCCAGTGCCCGGATGGCGAGCGCGGAGGTCGTGCCGTCCTCCTCGTAAGAGACGGGGGCGGGGTCCTTCTGGCCGTGACCGGTTCGATGGAGGGCCGCCGATGTCAGGCCCGCGAGGCCAAATAGGGAGAGCGTGATCGCAACCGACGCGGCGATAATGCCCATCCTGTTGGAACGGCGCATGAATCGTGTTGTCACTGCCCTCGCCTCAACCTGGTTGCCTTCATGGCTTCAACTCTATGCCCGGTCGGGCCGCCTCCACTAATCGGTGTGTCTGTTGCTACACATCGGCATGGCTGGTTCCGCGCGGCGTGTGACCTGCCAGTCGCCGGGGGTCGTGCGCTCGCGGGGCGGGCATACCCTGGAGGCATGACACCCGAGATCATCGACCCAGCTGTCCGCGCAATCGCCGAGGAGATCGCCGCAGACCCGGCCAACGCCTCGTACACGAAGCGAGGCGTGAATCCGCTGTTCTACGCGGGACCCGAGTGTCGCATCATGATCGTCGGTCAGGCACCCGGGCGCGTCGCCGAAGAGACCGGCATCGTGTGGAACGACCGCAGCGGCGACCGCCTGCGCGACTGGATGGGCGTCGATAGGGACACCTTCTATGAGTCCGGGAAGCTCGCGATCATCCCCATGGACTTCTACTTCCCGGGCACGGGAAAGAGCGGCGACCTGCCTCCGCGCAAGGACTTCGCCGACACGTGGCACCCGCGCCTGCTTCAGCTCATGCCGAAGCTCGAGATGACGATCCTCGTCGGCGCGTACGCCACCAGGCGCTACCTCGGTCTGAAGTCTTCGGCCTCGCTCACCGAGGTTGTGCGCGACTACAAGCGCTACCTGCCCACGTATTTCCCGCTGGTCCACCCCTCGCCGCGCAATCAGATGTGGATGAAGAAGAACCCCTGGTTCGCCGCCGACGTGCTGCCGGACCTAGAAGAGTGGGTTGCCAAGCTCGTGTACTAGGTTCTCTCTTCGCGTCAGGTTTGTGAGCGTGACCGTGAGATTGTCCCTCAGATTGAATTGACTTTGTGGAAGATGTAGAATTTTTACATCTTCTTACAATGGTGGAGGTTGTGATGCTGCGGGTTCTGCATCTGGAAAACTGGAAGTCCTTCCATGAGCCGGTTGATTTTTCAATGATCGCAGGTAGGGGAACTCGTCATAACGAAACCCTCGCCCTGAATGGGAAGCGTGATGTCCGTATTCTTCCTATCGCAGCCATTTATGGGGCGAACGCGGCGGGGAAGTCCGCCCTGCTTGATGCAGTTCAACTTCTTCAGCAGTTGGTCAGTGAGCCTCGGGCGCGAGGGCGACGCCTGCCCTATAATCCGCACAAGCTCTACGGGGTTGGAGAGCCCACCGTGCTTGGTGTTGAGATCGTTCTCGATGTTCCAGATCCGACCGCGTCTAGGGAGGCTGTCGTCTACTATGAGGTCGCCTATACCGCTGAGCGAGTTATTTCTGAATCGCTGTACCGCCTGCGCTCGGCCGATGAGGAAGCCCTTTTTCTTCGTGATGAGGGAGGAGTAGAGCTTTTTGGTGATCTTGATGATGATGACTTTGTGCAGGCGATCGCTCGGACCGTCCAAGGGAATAGTCTCTTACTGGAAGCTCTGGCAAATAGTGAAGATCGAGTTGATGGGATCATCGCGGGTGTTATCCGTTGGTTCAAGCGGCTGGCCTTGATTCGTCGTGGAGCGCGATTTGTAACGATCCCTCAGCATATATCAAAAGATGATGATTTCCGACAGGTGATGGCGGCGGGTCTAGCGATCGCGGATACGGGGATCTGCGACGTTCTCTTTGCTCAGGTGGAGCGTGAGAAGGTCCCACTTCCCGACGAAATGCTTGACGATTTTGAAACAAAACTTGTGAACGCCGGTGACGAGGGTTTTTTGACTGCCAGCAGTCGTCAAGGAGCTTTTTTCCATGTGAAACGAGAGGAAAGTGGAGAGGTCTCCTACGAGCGTCTCGTCGCCAGACATGAGGGTACGGAGCAGCAATTTGACTTACCCTTCGACCACGAATCGGATGGTACGATTCAGTATCTCAATTTGCTTCCCATCCTCTACTTGGTGGGAAGAGAAGATCATCGTGGCGTATTCCTTGTTGATGAATTGGAAGATTCTCTTCATCCGAAGCTTACGGAGGAGTTTCTTCGGCGTTTCCTTAGCGCAACGGGAGAAAAGTATCGACGACAGCTGATTTTCACGACGCACGAGCTTCACCTCCTCCGATCAGAACTGCTGCGTAAAGACGAGATTTGGCTGGTTGAGAAACGTGACCACAACTCGGATCTTATTCGCTTGACTGACTTCTCTGACAGGGGGGTCAGGGATGGGGCTGATCTGCGGAAAATCTACATGTCGGGGCGACTTGGCGGCGTTCCTCGTATCTGAGGGGTTGTGATGGCAAAGAGTAAGACTTGCGTGCGATCGAGGCAAAGCAGGGGGCGTCGTGTTCCTCGAGGACGATCTCTGAAGCCGCTCGTGGTGTTTGCCGCAGAAGGAGCAACAGAGCGGGTGTACATCAATGCTCTGATAACCCATCGATACGGTAATCGCATCGCCCCATCGTTCGCGGAGACGCGTGATCACTCATCACTGACCAACCTCGTGTCCCAGATCAAAAGCAAGATGCAACGGGACGGAAGCGGTGCCGAGGGGGCCTGGATCGTCTGTGACACCGATGCCAATGCTTGTCACAGGGAACAACTAGAAGAATGGCTCTTAGAATCCGAGAGGCATCATGTTGCGATCTCTCACCCCTGTATTGAGTACTGGTTTGTTCTGCACGTTAAGGTAACTGCTCGGTCTCTTGATGCGCAGCACGTGGTCAAAGAGTTGGACAAAGAGTGGCTCGGAGGGAAGAATTACAGAAAGGGCTCCTCGATTCCCTCCGATCTTATCAACGCAACGGAGAATGCGATCAAACGCGTACGTACAAGAAGGCAGAGTCTGGATTCAGGAGCGGGCCCGTGGAACTCGCCGCAATGGACGGACATGCCCGAGCTTGTCGAGTGGTTGGATGACTTAGACCGACAGAGCAGTGCTCACACCCTTGATTCCCGAAATGCAAGCTGATTTGCGATGTGCATCGAATCGAGCGAGCATTTTTACTTCGCTTCTTGCGTGTGACTCCCGTACCTTTTGACTCGCGTTCCTGAGGCTAGGATATAGCGATCCTACCTCGGCTCGCCGGTGGCACACTAGTCCCATGGACGATCTGTGCATTCCCGCTGGGCCCGGCTGCCCGCGCGGCCTCGTCGTGCCCGCGGGGGAGTTGGTCGAACGCTTCTCCCACGCCTCGGGCCCGGGTGGCCAGGGCGTCAATACGGCGGACTCGCGCGTGCAGCTCAGCCTGGATCTCGCTGCGACAGTCGCGCTGAATGACAAGCAGCGCGAGCGTGCCCTGTCTGTTCTCGGGGATCGCCTGACGGGAACGCTCCTCACGATTACCGTCGCCGAGCATCGCTCCCAGCGTCGCAACCGCGCCGCCGCGCGCGAGCGCCTCGGTGAGATCCTGCGGGCGGCCCTCGTCCCGCCCGTCCCGAGGCGGGCCACGAAGCCAACGCGGGGGTCGAAGCTGCGCCGCCTCGCTGACAAGAAGAGGCGCTCGGAGGTCAAAGCACGCAGGCGCCGCCCTGACGCGGACTAAGGAGAACGAGGCCGGGGCTGCCTACGCCCACGCGTGCCCGTCGGTGCGCCAGCCGATAAACACCCAGGTGACGGGCAGAGGGTAGTCCAGGACCCATTGTTCCCCTGCCTTTTCCGAGGCGGTGGCGGCATCCTCACGCACGAAGTGCTGCTCTGCGTAGGCGTCGAAAAGCCGCTGCTCGCGCGCGGTGAAAGGCTCGGGGCCGGCCAGGCGACGAAGGTCCGAGCGGGCCTCGTCGAAGGAAGAAAACCTCATCGGGCGGAAGGTTCGTGTGGTCGCGAAAATCGGGATACGTCCCAGGGATGCGAGTGCGCGGATTACCTCGCGGACGACGCGCGGGTGCCTCGCCGAGCGCCCCAGGTAGGTGAGAAGACGCGGGTCGCGGGAGGGGAGCAGGCTGTCGGGCACGACGACCGCCGCCCGCGAGCGGGCAGCCGCGTCGAGCTTGCGTACTGCGGAGAAAACGTTTCTACTCATGAGGGAGCGTGACGCGAAGGCGACATCTACGCTGTTATGCCCGAGGCCCGCCTCCTCCCAATCGTCCTCCCACGCGAGCAGGTGGGAGGTGATCGGTAGGTTCTCTGCTGCCGCGCGCTCGTCGAGGATCGCGAGCATGGCCTCGGCGAAGTCGCAGCCGTGGACGCGGTGCCCCGCGCGGGCGAGGGGAACGGCGAGCGTGCCCGTCGCGCACCCCATGTCGAGGATCTCCTCGCCCGCCTTGAGCGCGAGTAGATCCAGGAGCCAGCGCTCGTAGTCGCTGGTCGCGTTTCGTGTGAACGTCGCGGCCCGCTTGTTCCAATAGGCCTGCGAGTCGCGATTGATCGATTCTTCCCGGGCGTTGCTTCGTGTCGCCATGTTTCCTATTCCCCGTGTGGTCCTCGTTGAGGTTGGGCGCTTGGCCCACCCCTGCCAGGATAGGCCCGGTGCCAGCAGGGCAGCAGAACCCATAGTGTATCGGCAACCATGTTGGCCTCCGCGTGGAATAATGGCCGCGTGAATTCTTCCCATGTGCAGCCGAACTTCTCTAGCGACTACCAGGAGGGGGCGCACGCCCGGGTGCTTGACGCCCTCGTCGCCACCAACATGGAACAGACCAGCGGATACGGCACCGACGAGCACTGCGAGCGCGCCCGCGACCTGATTCGCGTGGCCTGCCAAGCCCCCGACGCCGACGTGTACTTCCTGGTCGGCGGCACGCAGACGAACGCGACCGTCATCGACGCGATCCTCCTGCCCTGGCAGGGCGTCATCGCACCCAATACCGGCCACATCAACATGCACGAGGCCGGAATCGTCGAGCGTGGCGGCCACAAGATCCTGGACGTTCCCGCCGTTGACGGCAAGATCAACGCCGCGGACGTCGAGCGCATCTGTTCGGCGTGGGAGGGTGACGGCGCGCGCGACCACATGATCGCCCCCGCCCTCGTCTACATTTCCCAGCCCACCGAGTACGGAACGCTCTACTCCCTGCAGGAGCTCGAGGAGCTCTCCGCCGTGTGTCGCGAGCGCGACCTCAAGCTCTTCGTCGACGGCGCGCGCCTCGCATACGCGCTGGCATCTCCCGCGAACGACGTGACGCTGGCCGACCTGGCTCGCCTCACCGACGTGTTCTACATCGGCGGCACCAAGTGCGGGGCCCTCTTCGGCGAGGCGGTCGTCATCCCGACCCGGGGCTCGATCCGTCAGTTCGTCACGCAGATGAAGCAGCACGGGGCGCTCCTGGCCAAGGGGCGTCTCCTCGGCGTCCAGTTCGAGGCGCTCTTCGAGGACGGTCTCTACCTGACGATCGGCGAGCCCGCCGTCAAGGCGACCGCGCGTATCCGAGAGGCGCTCAAGCGCGCCGGCTACGTCGTCACCATGGATTCGCCCACCAACCTGACCTTCGTGGCCCTCGACCAGGCCGGGCATGAGCGCCTGTCGGACAAGGTGCGCTACAGCATCTGGGAGACCCTGCCCGACGGCCGATACCTGGCGCGCATCGGCACGTCCTGGGCCACCCCCGAGGAGGACGTGGTGGCCTTCGAGCAGGCCCTGGCCCGGTAAAGGCAGTTTTTCTGCATTCTCTGGGCGGAGTGCGCTGTCACAGTCTTTAATATGCATTCGATCTGATAGCATGTAGCTATCTATATGTCGATTGTGGAGGTATCAAATGGCGACCGCTACGGTGACTGTTCGACTCGATGCTGAGGATAAGGCCGCGATGGAGCGTGCCTGCAAAGAAATGGGTCTCTCTATGAATACCGCGTTCACGATCTTTGCGAAGAAGGTGGCGCGGGAGCAGCGAATTCCCTTCGTTTTAGAGGTTGATGGCTTTAACTCACGCCCCAACCTTGCTCACCTTGACCGCGGTATCGCGGAGCTGGAGGCTGGGCGTGGAATCTCGCGAGGGTTGATCGAGGATGCGTGACCTCGTCTGGGCCTCCGAGGCCTGGGAGGATTATTTGTGGTGGCAAACCCAGGATCGAAAGACTCTCAAGCGCATTAACGCACTGCTGCGCGATATTGCCAGGAACGGGCAAGATGCTGGAATTGGTAAGGCGGAACCGTTGAAGGGGCGTTACTTGGGGTGGTGGTCGCGCCGGATTGATGCAGCAAATCGTCTTGTTTATCGTGTGCGCGATGATCGAGTCGAGATCATTTCATTTCGCACTCACTACGGGGATCGCTAGCTGGCAAACGGACGGCCGTCCGGTGGGTGGGCCGGGTAGATTGGGGGAGATGGGCAGGGTTAGCCTGGGTGCATGACACTCAACGTTGAGACGAACGACTTTTCGGCCCTGACCGCCTCGCGCCGCTCCACGCGAGCCTTTACAGACCGGGAGATTCCCGCCGAGGTCCTCGACGCGATCCTCGCCGACGCGACGACCGCGCCGTCCTGGTCCAACACGCGTGCCTTCCGCGTCGCCCTGGCCACGGGCGAGCGCGCCCAGTGCCTGCGCGAACACTACGGCCGTCTCTTCGACGAGGAGATAGCTGCCCACGCGCGCAAGGCTGAGGACCCGGACGTCGAGATTCCCGTTCCCGACGGCGACTTCCCCGTGCGCAAGCGCTACCCGGACGAGGTTCGCCCCGCCCAGATCGAGGTTGCGAAGCTTCTCTACGGCATCCACGGCATCGAGCGCGCCGACATCGCGGGGCGCAACCGTGTGAACCGCCGCAACGTGACGGCATTCGACGCTCCCGTCATGGGCTTCGTCTTCGTCCACGAGGACATGCTCCCGTGGAGCGCCATGGACGCCGGCCTCATGCTCCAGACACTGTTCCTGTCCGCCAAGTCGCGTGGCATCGACTCCTGCCCGGTCGGCATCCTCGCCACCTGGCGCGAGCCTGTCGAAGCTGAGTTCGAAATCCCCGAGGGCTACCGGTTCATCACCGGTTTCGCGCTCGGCTACGCGGATCCCAAGGCCCCGATCAACTCGATGCAGGCCCCGCGCCCGCCGATCCCGCTCCTCGAAGGCAAGTAATGCTACGAGCGGTAGACCTCGCGGCGGTGTGCGACGCGCACGACCGTCACGACGAGGACGTCATCTTCAATTGAGTAGATGATCCGGTAGTCGCCGACGCGGATGCGCCACGCGTTCTCCGTGCTCGCAAGCTTCTTGACTCCGTCGGGGCGAGGAGAAGTGGCGAGCGATTCGATGGCATCCAGCAAGCGGGCGCGCACCGGCCGATCCAGCTTGCGTACCTGTCGCGCCGCCGCTGAGGTGAATTCGACGCGGTACATCGCTAGTCGTTGAGCTCAGCGCGCAGGTCGGCCAGGCTGACGCGCTGCCCGTCGTCGTTGCGTACCGCCTCGCGGAAGGCCGCGAGATCGCGTGCATCCTCGAGTTCTTCCAAGGCCAACAGGTCATCGACGCCGATCACGATTGCCGTGAGGCGGCCGTTCTTTGTTACTCCGATTCGTTCGCCGCCGTAGGAGGCTCGTCCGAGGACGTCGGAGAGGTTTGCGCGGAGCTCTCGAGTAGACAGCGTCGTAGCGAGTGTGTTCATAGTGTTATTTTAATACATTGTGTACACATCTGCGGCTCTGTTACTCATCGTGAGCGTGAACAATTTCCCACGGACATACCTGACACCCGGATGAGCGTCTACCGTGGAAGAAGCTTCGGCCTCGTGAAATGTTCACCAGTGGAAGGACACCATGTCCAAGAAGTACCTCTCTGTTGCCTTCGCCTACGTGGGAGTCATCATCGGCGCCGGCCTGGCGAGTGGCCAGGACCTGCTCCAGTACTTCCTGTCCTTTGGCGCGAAGGGCCTGATCGGCATCGCGGTCCTGGGTGTCCTCAACGTCGTCTTCGGCGTGGTCGCGCTCCAGCTGGGCTCCTACTATCGGTCCGGCCACCACGACGAGGTCTTCGAACGCATCACCCACCCGGCGCTGCGCCGCGTCATCGACGTCGTGCTCGTCTTCTCGGGCTTCGCGATGGGATTCGTGATGCTCGCGGGCGCGGGCGCGAACCTCGAGCAGCAGTTCGGCCTGCCCGCGTGGGCGGGCAGTGCCCTGTGCGCGGTGCTGGTGATCCTCACGGCCTTCCTGGACTTCGACCGGATCATGAAGGTGATCGGCGTCTTCACGCCCATGATCATCGTTGCGATCACGATCCTCACCGTCTATTCACTAGCAACACCGCACCCGGGCGTCGCCGAGCTCAACACGGCCGCCACCCAGGTCGCTCCGGCGCTGCCTAACCTGTGGCTCTCCACGATCAACTACTTCGCTCTGTGCGTCGTCAACGGCATCGCCATGGCCTTCGTGCTCGGCGGCTCGGTGCTGCGCATCGGCGAGGCCCGCCGCGCCGGGCGCATCGGCGGCACCATCATCGCGCTCGTGATCGGCGCGGACGCCCTATGCCTATACCTGAACATGGATCGCGCCTGGGACGTGAACGTTCCCGCCCTCGAGATCGCGCGCTCGATCCACCCGGCCTTTTCCTTCGTCTACACGCTCATCATTTTCGCGCTCATCTACAACACGGTCTTTTCGCTGTTCTACTCGACGGCGCGACGCTTCTCGGGCGGCTCGACCGCGCGCATGCGCATCGTCCTCGTCGGCGTCGTCGCCGTGGGCTACGCGGCCTCCCTCATGGGCTTCAAGAAGCTGATCGGCGGCATGTACCCGATCATCGGCTGGCTGGGCGTCGCCCTCCTCGTCGTCCTCACGGTCGGCTGGCTGCGCGAGCGCTCCTCGGTCCTGCGCGAGGAGAACCTGCGTCGCAAGCTCATCCGCGTCCTCGTGCGCAAGCACGCCGACGACCTGGAGTACACGGACGAGCACCGCGCCCAGGCCCGCACCCTCGCCCAGGCCTCGGTCGTCGACGGCGCCGAGCTGCGCCGGGAGGCCGACTCGATCGCCGAGCAGATCGCCGACACCCAGGATGACGCCGCCGCGTACGCGCGCGAGGCTCTGCCCGTCGACGAGGCCTTGGTTGAGCAGGCGATCGAGGCCGACCGGGCGAACGGCTGAGTCAGCTGACCGACGAGGCCGTGGCCGCCTCGTGCGCGAGCAGCCAGGCTTTCGCGTCCCCTCCGGCCGCGTAGCCGCCCGGGCCGGTGGCCGCCACGACCCGGTGGCAGGGGCGGATGAGCAGCAGGGGATTACGCCCCACTGCGCCGCCGACCGCCTGGGCTGATGCGGGGATGCCCGCGCCCCGCAGCGTGACCGCGAGATGCCCGTACGTGCGCGTCGCACCGTAGGGGATCGCGTCCATCGCCTCCCACACGCGCTTTTGAAAGTCCGTGCCCGCAGGCACGAGGGGGATGGGTGCGGGGGAGGGGGCCTCGCCCGCGAAGTAACCGTCGAGCCACGAGGCCGCCACACCTAAAGCTCGCGCGTCGGCCTCGTCCCACCCGGCCTCGGCACGGATGCTGTCCCGGGAAATGGGCGAGGTCAGGTCGAGCGCTGAGCGCGCCACGGCCTCGTCGATGCCGTAGGGGGAGCCGAAGAAACGCTGCCCGACCACCCACAAGCCGACGAGCGAACCGCCCCGCGCGGCGAGCGTGAGGCGACCGATGGGGGAGCCGTAGGTGGCGAGCGTCGGATCAGAACTGCTCGGGGTGATCTCGGTAGGCATACGCCCACACTGTCACGGCGACAGTGACAGCGCGAGTCCAGGCATCGCGGACAGCGCTCAGTTCTTCGCCCTCGAAGCCCTCCGCGAGGAGACGGTGTCCGACCTCCACAGTCGGCGCGATGAAGGCGAGCACGTAGCGCAGTGGCACGAATGGTGTCGAGTCCGCCCCATCCGCCGCGTTCTTCGCTGCGGACATGTGACGTGCGCCGATCAGGTACTGGTAGTCCAGCCACGCCTGATCCCGCTCGCGCGTGCACATGTCGATGATCCACTGGGCGAAGCGCGGCTTTGACGCCTGCGCGTACTCGGGGTTCGGCTGTCCATCCGGGTGCGCGGAATGGGCTGCCAGATACGTCTTCTGAGCCAGAATTCCGCGCCATGTGTCGACCATTTCCATAGCATGCGGCGCCAGGATGGGTTCTGCTCGTGAGAGCAGCTCAGCGTCACCGGGCTGGACGTGTGCGGCGGCCTCAATCTGGCGTAGATCCTTGAGTGTAAGCGGAGCTGTGGGGACGGCATCAGTGCCGTAGGTGTACCCCGACGAGTGGTCGTAAGCAGTCATGAGGACCTCCTTGAACCTATGGGTTAATGGTAGCACGTGCTCTGCTCGTGTGGGTCTGTTTGAGATTCGGGGCCGGTGTGGAAGGCAGGAGGGCGGGGCGTGGTACGCCGCGCGAGTTCGCGGCGCGCGTAGCCACTGTGGTGAGATGGCAACGGCGCTGGTGGGGTTGCTCGCAATACAATTGACTTGTGGATCCCCTTCTTATCGCCGTGGCCGGAATGTTCATCATCGTGGCATGCCAATTTATCGCCCCCAAGGTGGGCGTGGCATCGCCGCTGATTCTGCTGGTTGTCGGCCTGGCGATTGGCTTCTTGCCGCAGGTGGGGGCTATCGAGGTCGAGCCGCATCTCATCCTTGAGGTCGTGCTGCCGCCGCTCCTGTTCTCGGCCGCAGTGCGCATGCCGACCATGGACTTCCGGCGCGAGATGCACGCGGTTGCGATGCTCGCGATCCCCCTCGTGTTCCTGTCCGCCTTCGCGGTCGGCTTCGTCATTAACTGGCTGGTTCCCGCGATCTCCCTGCCGGGGGCGTCGCCCTGGGGGCCGTGCTGTCGCCGACGGATGCGGTCGCCGTCTCGATCGCGAAACGCTCCGGTGTCTCCCACCGCATCATCACTGTGCTCGAAGGCGAGGGCCTCTTCAACGACGCGACCTCGCTCGTCCTCTTGTCCGCCGCGATGAACGCAGGCCTGGCCGCAGACGAACACGCCCTCAACCCGGGCCTGCTCATCGGCAAGGTCGCTCTTGCGCTCGGTATTGCAGCTGCGATTGGCTGGGTCGTCGGCGAGGTCGGCGTGCGCCTGCGCGCACTCATCAAGGAGCCTTCGGCGGACACGGTGTTCTCCTTCACGATGCCCTTCATCGCCTCGATCCCCGCCGAGCACCTGGGAGGCTCCGGCCTCGTCGCGGCCGTTGTCGCCGGCCTGGTCGTCTCGCGCCGACGCGCTGCCACGATCTCCGCGACCAACAGGCGTTTCTCCCAGCAGAACTGGCAGACCATGACGCTCGTCCTGGAGAGCGGAATCTTCCTGACGATGGGCCTCCAGGCTTTCGGGATCGTCGAGGAGACCGCCGCGTTCTCCGGTGGCCTGGCCTTCGCCGCCTTCCTTGCCGTCACCCTCGGCGCGCTCATTATGGTCATTCGAGCCGTCTTCATCGCGTTCATGTTCACCTGGCTGGACCATCGGCACAAGCGCCGACAGCGGCGTTACGAGGCCGAGGCCGCGCGCATCGAGCGCTTCGAGAAGCGCATGCACAAGGCGAGCGAAGTCGATGCCGACATGCTCGAGGCTCGCGACCTGAGCCCCGAACGCTGGGAAGAGGCGCTCAACCTCTATCGTCGCCGCCTCAAGCGTCGCGCGCGCCGCAACGCCATGCGCGGATCCGACCTGGATTACTTCGAGAACGAGCCGCTGGGCCCGCGCGAGGGCAGCGTCATCGTCTGGGCGGGCATGCGCGGCGCGATCACCCTGGCGGCCGCGCAGACAATCTCGACGCACGCCCCGATGCGCGCGCTGCTGCTCACGATCGCCCTGTTCATCGCCGCTGGCGCCCTCGTCATCCAGGGCCTGACCCTGCCCGGCCTTATTCGCCTCGTCAAGCCGAAGATGGCGACGGGCGACATCTCCGAGGAGGAGCGCGCCAAGCTCCTGAAGGTCATGGGCTCCGCGCTGGTCGACACGGCCCTCGCGCAGGCTATCCACGAGGTCGACGGCAAGACCCTGCTCTCCGCCGGCGTCTCGCGCACACTCTCCCGGCTGGGGCATGCACTTACTGACGAGGCCTTGGGTGAGCAAGTGCGGACGGCGCACGCTGCAGACCGCGTCCTCACGGACATCCTTCAGGATGCCGCCGGCGACAGCGACGACGATGGCCACGGCACCGTCGACATGAGCGAGGAAGAGGTTGAGCGTTCCTTCACGCGCGACCAGATCCGTGAATTGGCGTTGGAGGCCATTCACGCCCAGCGTGACGCCCTCCTGCAGGCTCGCGACGAGGGCATCTTCTCCTCGGCCGCCCTGGAAGGGGCCCTCGCCCGACTCGACAACGAGGAAATCCTCCTGGTCTCCAGCAGCGGCGTCGGCCACTGACCCCGGGGAGAGCGTCAGTCCGTCGTCACCCGTGACGCGTACGCCGGGTCGTCGGTCACCGAATTGAGCGCCTCCTCCAGGCGCTGCGGGCTCACGATCCCGTCGCGCGCCAGGACCCGGTAGGTCTGGTCGGCCTCGTGCGTGAGCATGTTCGTCACCGTGAAACCGTTGCGCTCGTAGAACTTCAGGCGACGCAGACGCTGCTGGTAGTTCCCGGCCTCGCGCACCACCGGCTCGATCTCGAGCAGCTGCGGCACGTCGCCGTAGCGCTCGCGGAAGTGGGTGAGGATGCGCGAGCCGTAGCCCGCGCTGCGCGTGCGACCGTCCACTGCGAGGAAGCCCAGGTAGAACAGGTCCGGGAAAGCGAAGGAGAAAGTCATGGCGACCACGTTGCCGGCCCCGTCCTCGCCCACGGACAGGGACGGATCGATCCACGCGAGGAAGGAGACCTGGTCCAACTGCGCGCTCTTCAGCAACTCAGGGAGGGGGATCTCCTCCTCGGGCGGGAAGGAACGCTCGTAGATTTCCTTGACTTTGTCAGTGATCGGCCCTTCGTTGGGCACGGGAATCTGGATGAGGTCGGTCATGGGATCAGTCTAGCCGCTCGGTCTCGCATGCCCCTGCAGGCCCTTCATTGAATGAGGCCCGGGCTGGGTTTCGGGGACCGCGATGTGACGTGGCAGATATGATTTCAGGGGTTTGTCGGGGGACGATCAGGGGTCAGTCAGTGAACAGCGGCGGTCGTGGGCGATGGCCGATCACCTAGACTTGTATGCGGAATCAGCAGCAGAAGTTAGGATGAGGCGTGCTAGAGCTCAAGGAGATCGTCAAGGCCTATCAGACCGCCAACCTCGTGCAGGTGGCGCTCAACAAGGTCTCCGTGGCGTTCCGAGACAACGAGTTTGTGGCCGTGCTGGGCCAGTCAGGCTCCGGCAAGACGACGATGCTCAACGTCATTGGTGGCCTCGACCGCTTCCAGAGCGGCGACCTCGTCATCGACGGCATTTCGACAAAGGACTACAAAGCCCGCGACTGGGACGCCTACCGCAACAACCGCATCGGCTTCGTCTTCCAGGCCTACAACCTGATTCCCCACCAGACCGTGCTGGCGAACGTCGAGCTGGCCCTGACCCTGTCGGGCGTCTCGCGCTCCGAGCGACGCAAGCGCGCCCTCGACGCCCTCGAACGGGTCGGCCTGAAGGAGCACGTCCACAAGAAGCCCTCGCAGATGTCGGGCGGCCAGATGCAGCGCGTTGCCATCGCGCGCGCGCTCATCAACGACCCCGAGATCCTGCTGGCCGACGAGCCCACCGGCGCCCTCGACTCCAAGACGAGCGTGCAGGTCATGGACCTGCTGCGCGACGTGGCCCGCGACCGCCTCGTCATCATGGTCACGCACAACCCCGAGCTGGCCCACCAGTACGCGACCCGCATCGTCGAGCTGGCCGACGGCTGCATCGTCGCCGACTCCGATCCCTTCGTGCCCGCTGCGGAAGACCGGCGTGAAGCCAAGCCCGCGCGCCGCACCTCGATGGGCTTCCTGACGGCCCTGTCCCTGTCGGCCAACAACCTGATGACGAAGAAGGGCCGCACCCTCATGACCTCCTTCGCGGGGTCCATCGGCATCATCGGCATCGCCGCGATCCTCGCGCTGGCCAACGGCACGAACGCATACATCGCAAAGACCGAAGAAGAGACGCTGGGCGCGTATCCGCTGACGATCCAAAAGAGCGGCATCGACATGACCGCCGCGCTGTCCGTGTCGGCCTCGGACTCCAAAGACTCCCAGCCCGCGCCCGACGGCAAGGTCGGCGTCTCCAAGCTGCGCACTTTCGCCGACACGATCCGTGACGCGAAGACCAACGACCTGGCCTCGCTTAAGACCTACCTGGATAACAACGGCGGCGGCATCGACACGATGGTCAACGCGATCGAGTACGACTACGACATCGTCCCGCAGATCTACCAAACCGACACGTCCAAAGAGATCGTGCAGGTTAGCCCCGACCAGTCCATGAAGCAGATGGAAGCCGGTTTCGGCGCCGGGGCCTTCGGGTCGATGATGCAGACGAATGCCTTCTACCAGATGCCCGCTACGACCTCGCTGTACACCTCCGCGTACGACGTGGTCGCCGGCTCCTGGCCGAGCGGCGCGAACCAGGTTGTCCTGGTCCTCGACGAGGACGGCAACATCCCCAACCTCTTCGAATACACCCTGGGTCTCAAAGACCACAAGGAATTCGATGACCTGATGCGCAGCTACTACCAGGGCGCGCTCGGGGGCAAGAGCCAGTCGGGGGCGCAGTCGGGGGCGAGTACCGCCACCTACGACTACTCCGCGATCCTGGGCACGACCTTCCGTCGCGTCAACGCGTTCGACAAGTACACGTGGGACGATACCTACAAGGTGTGGACGGACCGTTCCTCCGACACGGACTACATGAAGAAGCTCGTGGACGGCGGCCAGCAGCTGACGATCTCCGGCATCGTCAAGCCCAACTCCGACAAGGGTGGCGCCCTGCGTCAGGGCATCGCCTACACGCCTGCCCTGACCTACCAGATCATTGAGGAGGCGGCGGCCAGCCCGATCGTCAAGGCCCAGCGCGCCAAGCCCGACGTTGACGTCTTCACCGGCAAGACTTTCAAGGAGCTGGCGGACAATCAGAAGAGCCAGTCCGGCGGCTTCGACATGTCCTCCCTGTTCACGGTGGATGAGTCCAAGCTCTCCGCCGCCTTCCAGATCGACCCCGACAAGATGCAAATGGACCTGTCTGGCCTGGACTTTTCCGGCCTCGACCTGTCCGGCCTCGACTTCTCCAACCTCGACATGTCGGGCCTGGACCTGTCGACCATCGACCTTTCGGCCCTCGCCGCACAGTCCGGTGCCCAGTCGGGCATGGCCTTCGACCTGTCCGGCCTTGACTTCGGGGAGCTGAGTAAGGACCTGCCGCAGCTGGCCAACGTCGACTTCCAGACGATCATCCGCTCGGCCCTGGCCGACGGCGCCGTCAAGGATGGCGCGGCCGAGTACCTGAGCGCACAGGCCTCCCAGATCGCCCAGGGCTTCCAGGACTACGCCCGCGAGCAGATCGAGGCGGGCGGAACGACCGACTTCGCGACCCTGGCCTCGGCGTACTTCTCTCAGCCCGAGGTGCTCGCGCAGCTGCGCGCGGCTGTCTCCTCCGACCAGGTCGTCGACTCCGACAAGCTCGCCGCCAACCTGACGAAGGCCCTCGGCGAGGACCCCGCCCTGGCCCAGATCGGCACCGACATCTCCACTCAGGTCATGAACGAGATCTCCACGCAGATCGCCGCCCAGCTGGGGACCACCCTCACGCAGGGCGTGAGCGCTGTCATCGGCCAGGTCATGCAGGAAGCCATGACGAACGCGATGACCTCGATGATGACGCAGCTGTCGACCGCGATCGGCGAGCAGATCGGTTCCACCATGGAGCAGTTCGCCACCAACATGTCGAGCGCTTTCTCCATGGATCCGCAGGCCTTTGCCGAGGCCTTCCAGTCCAACGTGGACGAGAAGTCCCTCGCCGCGCTCATGGCGACCATGTTCTCCACGAACGTGCCGACTCTGGAGACGAACCTGAGGAACCTGGGATGGGCGGATATCGCCTCCCCGTCGAACATCTCGATCTACCCCAAGTCCTTCGCGGACAAGGACAAGGTGAAGGCCGCCCTGGACACCTACAACGCCGACAACAAGGCGGCGGGCGCGACCGACAAGGTCGTCACCTACTCCGACGTCATGGGCGCGCTCATGAGCTCGGTGACCAAGATCGTCGACATCATCTCCTGGCTGCTCATCGCCTTCGTGTCGATCTCGCTGGTGGTCTCGTCGATCATGATTTCGATCATCACCTACATTTCGGTGCTCGAGCGCCGCAAGGAGATCGGTATTTTGCGCTCGATCGGCGCCTCGAAGGGCGACGTGTCCCGCGTGTTCAACGCCGAGACCGTCATCGAAGGCCTCTTGGCGGGCCTGATCGGCGTGGGCGTCACCTACGGGCTGTGTGCGGTTGCGAATGGCATCGCGTACTCCTCGTTCAACGTGGAGAACATTGCCCAGCTCTCGCCGCTCACGGCCCTCACACTCATCGCGGTGTCCGTCGGACTGACCGTCATTGCGGGCGTCATCCCGGCCTCGCGCGCCTCGCGCCAGGACCCGGTCGAGGCCCTGCGCTCCGAGTGACGCACGCGGCCTCGTCCCGCGGGGACGAGGCCGTGGCGCATCCACGGGGCACGTGCGGCTGCGCTAACCTGGACGTAACGCTCGTTTCAGTAGCCGCGACGAAAGAGGAACCATGCCCACTCCCGACAAGCTTGCCACCGACGCCACCGTCGCCATCATGCTGGCCGACGGCTTCGAAGAGGTCGAGGCCCTGGCCGTCGCCGACGTCCTGTACCGCGCCGGCGTGCGCTCGGACCTGATCTCCGTGACCGACGCCCGCCACGTGACCAGCTCGCACGGCATCCGCGTCGTCGCCGACCTCATGCTCGAGGACGTGGACCTGTCCACCTACACCGTCCTCTTCCTGCCCGGCGGCATGCCCGGCACCCTGGGCCTGAAGGGCACCCCCGCGATCCAGGCCGAGGTGCTGCGCCGCTCCGACGCCGCCCAGCCCATCGCCGCGATTTGCGCTGCCCCCTCGATCCTGTCTGAGCTGGGCGTCCTCGACGGTCGCCACGCGACCGCGAACCCCGCCTTTGTCAAGGCCATTGCCGAGGGCGGCGCAATCGTCCACGAGAACCCGGTCGTCGTCGACGAGCAGATCATCACCAGCCGCGGCGCAGGCACCTCCCTGGAGCTCGGCCTCGAAATCGTCCGTCTCCTCCTCGGCGACGACGTCGTCGATGAGGTCGCCCGCGGCGTCGTGCTCTCCCGCTGACGCGCGCCCGCCTCGTTCCCGTCCCTCCTCGAAAGGTCAATGACCTCGCATGAGCCCGCGTAAGCCTCGTCCCTGGCCCGACGCGCCCGCGCCCCTGGCGGCGCCCGTGGTAGACAACCACACGCACCTGCCCACCCACGTCGGCGAGATCCCCCGGCGCGAGGGCGTGGCGCTCAGCCTTGAGGATCAGCTGGACCGCGCCCGCGAGGTGGGGGTCACCCGGATGATTTCGAGCGCCTGCGAGCTGCCCGACTTCGATCCGATGATCGAGCTGGCGCGCGCTCACGAGGGCGTGCGCGTCGCGATCGCGATCCACCCCAACGACGCGGCCCTGCACGCGGGCTGTGCGGACCCCTCGCCTGACGGTCTGGTCCCCGTCGTGCGCGACTATCACGTGCCCCTTGACGAGGCCCTGGCTGCCGTCGAGGCTCGGCTGGACGATCCGATGGTCGTCGCGGTGGGGGAGAGCGGCCTGGATTATTTCCGTACGGCCGACCCGGGCCGCGAGGCGCAGAAGGAATCCTTCCGCGCGCACATCGACATGACGCAGCGCGCCGGCCTGCCCCTGCAGATCCACGACCGCGACGCCCATGAGGACACCCTCGCGATTCTTGACGAGCGTGCGAGCGAGGACCAGCGCATCGTCTTCCATTGCTACTCGGGGGACGCGGCGATGGCGCAGCGCCTCGCCGAGCGCGGATGGTACGCCTCCTTCGCCGGCCCCATCACGTACCCTGCGAACTCCGACCTTCGCGCCGCGCTCTCGGTCCTTCCGCGCGAGCTGGTCCTGGTTGAGACGGACGCCCCGTACCTGACGCCCGTGCCGTGGCGCGGCTGTCCCAACGCCTCCTACGTCATGGCGCACACCGTGCGTTTCATTGCGGATCAGTGGGGCGTCAGCGAGGCGGCTGCGTGCGACCAGCTGCGGGCGAACACCGAGGCGGTCTACGGCACCTGGTGAGGGCATCTCTCCTGTGACGAGCGCGGGTTATCAGGCCTCGCACGACCTTCCCGCGCGCGTTCTCTGACTGGTGAATTGCGTCAAAGTGGTCGCGCGAAGGTAACAAATTGGTTACGGTGGGTGTGTCAGTCCGAATTGGCCTGCCCGTCTGATGCGCCCGCAGTCCGCGGGGATGCGTCGGCGCGGCCCTGAAACGGAACCTACAAAGTCTGGAGACACGTGAGCTTTCAGCCCTCTCGTACAACCGTCATTTCCGTCGCAGCCGCGACGGCCCTTGTCGTGGCCGGCACCGCGGCCACTGCCATTGGCACCTCCTATCGCCACGTCACCGTCGAAGTTGACGGCGTGACCCGCGATGTCTCAGGCTTCTTCACGACTGCCGGCGATGCTCTGCACAGCGCGGGCGTGACCGTCGGCGACCACGACCTCGTCGCCCCCGCCTCCAACCAGACCGTCGCGAGCGGTGACACCGTCGTCGTGCGCACCGCGACCGAGTACGACGTGACGGTCGACGGCAACCAGACCACGGCATGGTCCACTGCCTCGTCGATTTCCGGCGTGCTCTCTGCCCTGCCGGCTTCCGCCGCATCCATGGCGGCCGACCGCTCCTACACCCGCGCCGAGATGCCCATCGCCGAGGCCGGCCAGACCGTCCACGTCGTCGCCGACGGCACCACGACGGACGTCGTCGTCTCCTCTGACGAAGGCACGACCGCGATCCTCGAGAAGGCCGGCGTCAGCGCCGGTCCGATCGACCGCGTCACCCTCGAGCACAACGGCGGCGAGGCCACCCTGCGCGTCGCACGCGTCGTGCGTGGCACCGTCTCTTCCACGACCGAGATCCCGTACGAGACCGAAGAGCGTGAGGACGCCGAGGCCGAAGAGGGTACCGAGAAGACCGTGCAGGAAGGTGTGGCCGGCTCCGAGGTGACCGAGACCTACCAGGAGACCATCGACGGCGACGTCACCGTCTCCGCCGTCCTGTCCACGACCCGCACCGAGCCCACCAAGCGCATCGTCTCCAAGGGCACGAAGGCGAAGAAGGCCGAGGATACGTCGTCCAGCTCGTCCACCTCGTCCGATTCTTCGGGTGCCTCCTCGTCTGGTTCGTCTGCGTCTGCTCCCGCCGCCGTCTCCGGCGACGACGCTGCGATCTGGGCGGCCATCGCCCAGTGCGAGTCCGGCGGCAACCCGTCGATCAACACGGGCAACGGCTACTACGGCATGTACCAATTCTCTCTGCCGACGTGGCGTTCCGTGGGTGGCTCCGGCCTGCCCTCTGATGCCTCCGTGGAAGAACAGACCATGCGTGCGCGCATGCTCCAGCAGCGCTCCGGTTGGGGCCAGTGGGGCTGCGCCTACAAGCTGGGCCTCGTCTGACGTGACATTGCACGCGGGCGCGGCCAGACCCTGGCGCGCCCGCGTGCGTGCACGTTAAGCTGACCGGCAGTATCGATAGCGAGTAACTGGAGAATCGTGAACCACCACCTGAGCACCTCCCTGAGTGCGTCCGCCGCAAGCGCCCTGCACGTCCTGGGCGCCCACGTGCGTTCCTTCGCGCCTTCCCCGCGCATCGTCCTGAGCGTCGCCGCCCTCGCCTCGGCGGGTGTCCTCGGCGTCGCCGGCGTCGGTGTCGCCTCCTCGCACACATCCGTCATGCTCGAGGTTAACGGCGTCTCGCGCCCCGTGACCTCCTGGGGTAACACCGTCGGCGACGCACTGCATGCCGCGGGCGTGAGCGTTGGCAGCAACGACCTCGTTCAGCCCGGCACCGGCGAGGCCGTGCGCGACGGCGACATGATCATCGTGCGCACCTCCAAGCTGTACACGGTGACCGTCGACGGTCAGACCCGTACCCTCTGGACCACGGCCTCGTCGGCCGATGCGATCCTCGCGGACGCCGCTCCGCTGGGCTCGACCGTCAGCCTCGCAGCAGACCGTTCCTCCTCACGTGACGAGCTTACCCCGCTCGTGTCGCGCGCTCGCAACGTCGTCGTCACGGTGGATGGCACCACGCGCGAGGTCGCCGCACGTCCCGGGCAGGATGCCCGCGCGATCCTCAAGGCCTCCGGCGTCTCCGTGCACCCCCTCGACCGCGTGAACGTCACGACGGGCGAGGCCGGCGAGCTGTCGATCAATGTCAGCCGCGTGACCCGCGGTGAGGCCACCGAGACCGTCGAGATCCCCTTCAGTGAGACGACGACGACCAGCTCCGACCTCTTCGTCGGCGAATCCCAGGTGACGACGGTCGGCGTCAACGGCGTCACCACGTGGACCGTGTGGCAGGAGAAGAAGGGCGAAGAGGTCCTGACCACCGTGCCGATCACCGAGCACTCCACCTCTCAGCCCGTCACCCAGGTGCGCAGCGAGGGGACGAAGGAGGCCACTCCGGCCGCCCTCGTCGCCGCAGGCATCGACCCGAAGGCCATCCTCGAGGAGAAGGTCGAGGCGGACGGTACGACCTCCGTGCGCTACCGCGCGAAGCTCGGCACGATCTCCACGAAGGAAGAGATTGCCGCTATCGCAGCCGACACGAAGAACACTGACTCCGCCATGGCTGCTGCCGCCGCCGCTGCCGCTGCCGCCGCCGGCGCCGTCCCGACCACCTACTCCGGCGAGGACCCGCGTTCGCTGGCCAAGCCCCTCGTCGCAGCCCAGGGCTGGGGAGACAGCGAGTACCAGTGCCTGGTCCTCCTGTGGAACCGTGAGTCGCAGTGGAACCCCTACGCTGAGAACGCCTCGTCGGGTGCGTACGGCATCCCGCAGTCGCTGCCGGGCTCCAAGATGGCCTCGGCCGGTGCTGACTGGCGTACTAACCCGATCACCCAGATCAACTGGGGTATCGGCTACATCAAGGGCCGCTACGGCACGCCCTGCTCCGCCTGGGCGCACTCCAGCGCCGTGGGCTGGTACTAAGCCTGAGAGATGCTGAGGGCCGGGCCTGACAACGAGGGTTGTCGGGCCCGGCTTTCGTTCGTGTCTACGGGCGTGTGCCGGGGGCGGATGTGTGCTGCGCCAGAATGGGGAGTGTGTTTAGCTGGGTGTTGGCAAGCTTATGTGTGCGGCGCCCGGCTCGCCGTCGGCATATGGATAGGTTGTGACGATGTGGATAGGTTAGGCGCATGCGGATAGGAAAATAAGCGATCCGCACGCCGATAAGCTATCCGCACGCCGATAACCTATCCGCGTGGTGTAGGGGTTGTGGCAACTTGACGCTTACCGTACAATCCCCATGAGGGTTACCTAATACTCACCCTCATTGTGTCAGTGAGGTCGTCATGGGTTTTTCCACCGTTGCTAAGTTGGCTGCGTCTGTGGTGATCGCAGGTGTAGGATTCGCCGGTGGCATGAAGGCTGCCCCGGTATTCGGCGTCGGGTCCGGGGACCAGGGTGGCGAACCAGTCGTTACCGTTGACACGACTCTTGTGAAAAACTCTTTCGCGGACATTGGTGAACTTGCCACTGAGTCCTACAACTTCACCCAGGTGGGGAAATACTCTGAGGAGGGAACCAAGGTGTTCGGCATGGAAGTGCCGGGCACGAGCGCCCATTACCTCATCACCTATTCGGGAGAAGTGAAGGCCGGAGTGGCCGACGTCAGCCGGATTCAGGTCGAGGTGGACGAAACGGGGCACGTCGTGACGGTGACCGTGCCTGCCGTCGAAATTCTCTCCGCGTCCATCGACCCTGCCTCGGTCGAGACCTACGACCAGTCTTTCTCCATCGTTAACCAGATCGAGGTCGGAGAGGTCACCACCTTCCTGGCGGATCGGGAAGCTGCTGCAGCAGACGAGGCTGTTTCCAAGGGTCTGCTTGACAAGGCGCAGGGGCGTTTGGAAGACGTCGTGAAGAAGCAGGTCAACGCCGTTCTGGGTGAGCAGGCCAGCAAGTACGAGGTGCGCGTCGTCCTACCGCCCGCCCCCGCCCCGTGACGCTTCGAGCCTCACAGTGCCCCCAGCCCCGGCCTCGTCGGCCCCGTGCACTAGACTTGCCAGCGTGAGCCGATCCTCCCAACGCAACCAGCGCGACACGCGCCGCCGCCTCGATCCGACCCTGCCCGAGGGAGCCGTCCCCTCCGAGACGGGCCTGCTCGGTCCCCTTGAAGTCAAGGCCATCTCCGAGGCGCTCGGTATTCGCCCCACCAAGGTGCTCGGCCAGAACTTCGTGCACGACGCGGGCACGGTGCGCAAGATCGTCGCAGCCGGTGGCGTCGAAGCGGGTGACGAGGTCATCGAGGTCGGCCCCGGCCTCGGTTCCCTGACGCTCGCGCTCCTGGAAGTCGGTGCGCGCGTGCGTGCCGTCGAGATTGATCCGACCCTGGCCGCAGCCCTGCCGCAGACCGTGCGCGCCCGTATGAGCGAGGCCGCCGACCGCTTGCACGTTGTCACCATGGACGCCACGGAAATCAGCGGCATCGATGACTTCGGCGTGGACTGGCCAGCACCCACGAAGCTCGTCGCGAACCTGCCGTACAACGTGGCCGTGCCGGTTCTGCTCAACATGCTTGAGGCCTTCCCCTCCGTCCAGGGCGTCGTCGTCATGGTCCAGGCTGAGGTCGCGGACCGCCTGGCCGCCGGCCCCGGATCGCGCACCTACGGCGTGCCCTCCGTGAAGGCCTCCTGGTATGGCTCGGTTGAGCGCGCCGGGACGATCGGCCGCTCCGTGTTCTGGCCCGTGCCCGGCGTGGATAGCGCCCTCGTGCGCCTCACACGTCTGGAGACCCCGCGCGGCGACGACGAGCTGCGTCGCGCCACCTTCGAGGTCACCGACGTGGCCTTCGGCCAGCGCCGCAAGACCCTGCGTGCGGCCCTCAAGAACTGGGCGGGCGGCCCCGAGGCCTCCGAGGCCCTCCTGTCGGCCGCCGGCATTGACCCGACGCGCCGCGGCGAGACCCTCTCGATCGACGAGTTCGTCGAGCTGGGACGCGCCGTCATCGAGGCCCGCGCGAACGGCACCCTCGCGGCGTCGACCGCGGCCCGCTGAGGGCCGCCGGTCAGACAAGCGGTAGGAAGAAGGAACGCCATGCGTGAAGTGCGCGCCAGTGCGCCCGGAAAAGTCAACCTGACCCTGCGCGTCGGCGCGCCCACGCCCGACGGCTACCACCCCCTCGTCACGGTCTTCGAGGCCCTGAACCTGCGCGAAACCGTCACCGTGCGCACCTCCAAGACGCCCGGCGTGCGCGTCGAGACGATCGCGTACCTGCCCGACGGCAGCATCGACGAGGCCACGACCCGCGCCATGGCGGACGTGGACCCGCAGACCCACCTGGCCGTGCGCGCCGCGCGTGTTCTCCAGCGCCTTGCCGCCGCGGGCCCCTGGGCGTCTACCGCCGCTGGCCTGAGCATCCGCGTCGACAAGCGCGTGCCCGTCGCCGGCGGCATGGCCGGCGGATCAGCCGATGCGGCCGCCGCCCTGGTGGCCTGCAACGAGCTGTGGGAGCTGGGCCTGGGCGCTGAGCAACTGCAGGCGATCGGCCGCTCGCTGGGCGCCGACGTCCCCGCCTGCCTCGCGGGCGGCATTGCGCTGGGAACCGGGCGCGGCGACCACATGAGCGTCCTGCGCGAAGGGGACGAGGAGGGCCACCACCACTGGGTCATGCTCCTGTCCCGCGAGGGCCTGTCCACCCCCGAGGTGTTCCGCGAGTTCGACCGTCTCGACGCAGCGGGTGCGCCCGCCCTCGCCGAACCCACGCCCGAGGAAGTCGCCGCCCTGTGCGGGGAACCCGAGGAAATGGGCCACTGCCTCGTCAATGACCTGCAGGCGCCCGCCCTGCGCCTGCGCCCCGAGCTGGCCGAGACCATCGGTGCCGCGAAGGATGCGGGAGCCCTGGCCGTCACCCTGTCCGGGTCCGGCCCGACCGTCGCGGCCCTCGCGCCCGACGCCGAGCACGCCCAAGCACTCGCGGCCACCCTGAGCGACGCGCCCACGGTCGCGCGCGCGATCCCCACCCACGGGCCCGCCTACGGCGCCCGCATTGAATCGACGGAGGCCATCTGATGGCACACCTGCTCGGAACCCAGAACGTCGGCGCCCTCGCCGGATCGCGTAAGCTCCTCGAAGGAGTCACGGTCGGCCTCGACGACGGCAGCCGCGTCGGCATTCTCGGCCCCAACGGCGCCGGAAAGTCCACGCTCCTGCGCATCGTCGCCGGCACGCAGGAGCCCGACGGGGGAGTGGTGACCCGTCGCGACGGCGTGCGCGTCGCCGTCCTCACCCAGGCGGACACCCTTAACCCCGAGGACACCGTCATCCAGGCCGTTCACCCCGGCATGGAGGAATACGAGTGGGCGTCCGACCCGGCCGTGCGCGACATCCACGCCGGCCTCCTCGCCGACATCAACCCCGCCGCCCTCGTCGGCACGCTGTCGGGCGGTCAGCGCCGCCGCGTTGCGCTCGCCCGAGTCCTCGCGGCCACCGCCGACATTGTGTGCCTGGACGAGCCCACCAACCACCTCGACGTCGAGGGCGTGGCCTGGCTGGCCGCGCACCTGAACGCCCGCTTCGCCCGCCCCGGCGCGTCCGGCGCGCTCCTGGCTGTCACCCACGACCGCTGGTTCCTCGACGCCGTGTGCGAGCACATCTGGGAGGTCGTTCCCGGCGTCGACCCGGGTGGTGACCGCCCGCAGATCGCCGGGCACGTCGAAATCTACGACGGCTCCTACGCCGCCTACACGCTGGCCCGCGCCGAGCGCATGCGCCAGGCGGACGTGGCCGCCGCCAAGCGCGCTAACCTGCTCACCAAGGAGCTCGCGTGGCTGCGCCGCGGGGCCCCTGCCCGCACCTCGAAGCCCAAGTTCCACATCGCCGCCGCCGAGGCCCTCATCGCCGATGTGCCGCCCCCGCGTGACACCGTGGAGCTGGTGAAGATGGCGACCGCGCGCCTGGGCAAGGACGTCATCGACCTCGAGGACGTCTCCGTGTCCTTCACGCGTCCCGACGGCTCGCGCCTGGACATCCTCGAGGGCGTCACCTGGCGCCTGGCCCCCGCCGAGCGCGTCGGCATCGTCGGCGTGAACGGCGCCGGTAAGACGACGATCCTGAACCTGCTGCGCGGGGACCTTGAGCCCACGTCGGGGCGCGTCAAGCGCGGCAAGACCGTCCAGGTTGCCACGCTCTCCCAGGACACGCACGAGCTCGACGCGCTGGCGGACATGCGCGTCGTCGAGGCCGTCGCCGACGTCGCCCAGACCGTCGTCGTGGACGGCAAGGAAGTCAGCGCCTCCCAGATGACGGAACGCATGGGCTTCACACGCGCCCGCGCCTACACGCGCATCAGCGAGATCTCCGGCGGCGAGCGCCGACGCCTCCAGCTCATGCGCCTGCTGATGAGCCAGCCGAACGTGCTGCTCCTCGACGAGCCCACGAACGACCTCGACACTGACACCCTGGCCTCGATGGAGGACCTGCTTGACACCTTCCCGGGGACCCTCGTCGTCGTCTCACACGACCGCTACCTCCTCGAGCGCGTCACCGACCACCAGGTCGCCCTCCTCGGCGATGGACAGGTCCGCGCCCTGCCCGGCGGCGTCGAACAGTACCTGCAGATGCGCGCCTCCGGCGACCGCGGGGCGTTTGGCTCGTCCTCTCGCGCCGACGAGGCCGGCTCCGCTTCCCGCTCGACCGCACCCTCCGCGGACGCCTCCTCGGGCGAGGACAGTGCGGGGCAGGGGAGCGCTCGCGGCGGCGTGAGTGACGCTGCGGCGCGGCGTGCGGCCAAGAAGGAAGTGGCCCGCATCGAACGCAAGCTGGAGCGCCTGCGGGCCGAGGCCTCGTCCCTGGAGGCGAAGCTGGAGAAACTGTCGATCCAGGTGGCCACGGATCCCTCGGCGGTGTCCGAGCTGACGAAGGTCTCGGCGGCCCACCAGGATGTCCTGGCCGAGATGGACGAGCTGGAGGAGGCCTGGCTCGAGGCGGCGGATTTGCTCGAGTAAAACGTATTGTGATTGAATACGATGTTCAACTGAACAAGTGGTTGAACGAGTGGTGTTTGCCGCTCTTTATCCGATGAAGGAGGAGCGTGTTATGAGTGGACCTGGCTTCGGACTTGTCATTGGTGCACAAACGAAGGCTGCGGGTTATGTGGTTGACTTCGAAAACGAACTTGCCGACATCGCAGATACGCTCGAGGCAGATATTACCGGGCAGCTTTCTCAGGTGAATGGAACGTATGTGTCGATTTTGGGTGAAGCGCTGACGGCATGGGGGGAAGCAGGCTCAGCACACGTTGGGGACCTGGATCGTTATGCGCAGGCGCTGATCTCTGTCGATGAGGCACTTATCGCTGCGGAAGAGCAAGCGACTGAAGGAATTATTGACGCCGGTGCATTTGGGAGCGTGCAATGAGTGGTCATGACCTTGTGTTTTATGAGGCAGCAGCGGACTATGTAATGGACGACATCGATCGAGCAGCCTCGAAGTTGCGCGAGCGTAGTGCAGAGATGTCAGATCTTGTGGAGGCTGGACTGGCTGAATGGACGGATAGTTCTGAGGCTCGGCAGGCGCAAAAGGAGTGTGCGCAGCGCCTTAACGATCGTGCGGAGGAACTGGCTGCTGCCTTGGATTCTCTGAAACAAGCATTTGAAGAAATACGCAAGGCTGGAGTGAACGCTGAAACTCTTGCATTCGCTGCCGTTGATTAGGGGGTTGTGATGACAAGTCATGATTTTGAGGTTGATCTTGAGGCATTAGCCACAGCGGTTACAAAGCTCAGTGAACTGCAAGAACGCAATAAAACCTATGATGTTGCAGACTATACGCCCAACTCTGGAAGGGTTGCTGATCCTGTTGTGGTAGGGGGACTGGATAGCTTTAATACCAAGTGGGATCAGGGGCTGAACGGGATGCTTCGAGATATTTCCGAAGCAGCTGGTCGGCTGGGCAAGGTTACCGGGATCTACGCTGACTATATGACTGCGTGTGATGAGGCAATGACCCGCGCTCGTGATGCAGCGGCTGCTATCTCCACAGAACCACTGGTGAAGGGGATTTAGCGTGAGTGTGACACATAAAGGTGCTCCGACATTTGAGATCAAGGGCGATCCTGCTGCCATCCGTGGGCGGATTGCTGTCATGCGTGATCGTGCGTCCGATTTTGAGAGAATCGCGTGGTCATTGCAAGAGATTTCAGTGTCTGGCTGGAGTGGGCGTGCAGCTGAGCGTTTTCATGAACATTTCAAGCTACAGCCGGAAAAATGGTGGTGCGCCTCAGCGACTTTTGGCCGTGCCGCAGATGCCTGGGAAGCCTACGCGTCGGCGCTCGAGCAAGCTCAAACGCGTGCTTCTGAAGCTAAAGTCGCGTACGAAGAGGGGATCGCCGCCGTTGAAGCGGCTCTCGCGGAACAGAAGTGGGCAGCCGAACACCCGAAGATCGGTATATTCGGAATGCCTGAGGTAGATCTGTCGTATCATCCAGAACGGGATACGAGACCTGGTGAGGCGAAGCAAGCGCAGGCGGTCGCCGACTTCGAAGCAGCAGTGAGCGATACGGATGCTGCCGGTGAAACTCTTTCTCAGATTCTCTATGAGCAGGCTAACCGTTCTCCGGATCCGTCGTGGGCCCCCGTTCATTTCATGAAACGCATGGGAGCGGGCATCTTTGATGGCGTATGGGGCCTACTCTCCATGCAGTATGGATTAGCTCTTGAGGGGATGCGTGACTATGGACGGTACATGCTGGGGTGGATCACCTGGGACGAATTGCAAGCGAAGCAGAAACAGAACAAAATCTCACCCGAGGACTTGTTTGCGCTACGTGACGCGATCATGGCAGACCCGACAGGCTTCGCGAAGAAAATGTGGGACGCGTTGATCAATGCTGAAGGATGGGAAGACGATCCCGGTGCCGCACTTGGTGAACTTGTTCCGGCTGCAGTTCTTGCTGCGCTCACCGCTGGCGGTGGAAATGCGGCTCGGGCTGCTGCAGTGCTTGAATCCTTACCCGTCATTGGTGAAGGCATGATGCTGCGGGACATGGGGATGGGGCTAGGCACTCTTGCTCTGAAGGGTGCGGGCCGTCTTGGGCTTGGTGCGGATGGTGTCGCGGGGAGGTTGTCGTCGCATCTGGATGATTACCTGCGTACTCACGGGATGGAAGACCTTGCCAATGAATGGAAAGAAAGACGACTGCGCGTCCCTCCACGAAGCACGGAGGACCTCGCATCAAGGGTACCGTTGAAATCGTATCAGTCGGATGGCAAGCCCCCGCCGCCTGAAGGGCTCGTAGAGGACGTGATGGGTGCGGACATGGCGCGCCGACGCGAGCTGGTCTTGGGTGTGAAACCCGACGGGACGTCGTACACCTATGAGGAATGGAGGGCGGAACACGGCCATATTGAGATTAGTCCCAGGACTGGGAAAGAAGAGTGGGTGATTGACTGGCCGCCGAATGACGGATATACGGGGGAACCGACCGTGTATTCCTCGGTCGAGGAATACGTCCGGGACTTCGGCGGCGACGTGGACCGCATTGGGCATCCTGACGGCAATTTCCTGGGTGTCATTGAGGAGGACCACCCCGCCTCCTTCGAGGAGCGCTCCCTGCGCCCGGAATCGGTGAATGACCACTACTACCAGTACGAGTTTACGGGGGATCCACTGCCCGAGGGGTGGACCATTAAGTCCGGCAAGGCGGCTCCCTGGGGGCAGCAGCCGGGAGGTGCGACGCAGCTGCAGGTCATCAAGGATAATGGAAAAGCGGCAAGTATTACAGACCTCCTTGAGAAAGGAATTCTGAAAGGAAAGGAGAGTCCCGTTGGACTTCATGGATGAGTATGCGGAAGTGATGAACAAGTACACAGAAGTGGAGGTGTATAACGGTTTTGCCAGGGGATACACGGGTCTGTCGATTACTTTTAGCGCCACCTGGAGACAAATGTTGTGGTTGGAGGATGGTGTGTATTGTTTTGACGAGGAGGAGCGTGGGAAGGTTCAGAAGGGAGGGATGTTTAATTCGCCTTCGATTGAGTTGACGCAGAAGGTGATGCTGAACTACACGGTGTCGATCTTGCGACACGCTCTCGGGTTTGAGTGGCTAGGTCTACCAATGGAGGAAGATCAATTGCCAAACGGTTGGCAGCTTCAAGAAGCGCCAATATGGCGCTATGTTGCCCTTGATGGCCCCAATGGTGAGCATTTGGATTTTGAGACTTCTGGTGAGCGTTTCTGCGTTCCGTTAGCGTGGCTCTATAATGTGTCTCCTTCTGAGTTGTTGCACGCGTACATGCTTCCCGACGGCGGCCCATTGCTTCGTCGGTGGCTGGGGAGACCCTATGTCCGATGAGAGTCTCATGTGTATGAGCATCAATGAAATGCGTGAGTATCTAAGCTTGCGTAAGTGAATGGAATAGAAAGGAAGAGAAAGATGGAAGTTAACCAGATCCCTGACGTTCACTCGCCGGACTTTCCTAATTCGGGAGTCTTGAAGTGGGTGCCGGATGGGCCGACAGTGCTCGCGCGGATGGATAGAAGCACCGTGAAGACCTACACGAGCTTTCTTGCCTATACGAAGACATTTGGTCCCTACGTGGATCGGCTCGGACTCCCGAATGGGAAGTATCTATGGCAACTACCTGAAAATGGGAGTCCATTTTCGTTGGAAGAGCGGTCGCTCGATATTATTGCCATGAATGATCCGTACTATCAGTATCGGATTGTGGCGTTGCCGACCGGTTTCTCCATTCGAACAGGAATCAATGTCCCGCAATTCTCGATGCCTGGGGGAGCGCGACAGGTGCAATTCATGCTTGGTGACTATCCGCTTACCGTGAGCGAATGTCTGCAGCTTGGAATTATCGAAGCAAAAGGAAATGACTAATGTCCGTTACAGAGGATCTTATTGATTTCGCCCGTGAAAGCGGGGCGATCCCGTCCGTCTATAATGGTGGTGGCGTAGCACTTACGTGGGATGCTGGGCGTAGCTGGCAGCATATTTGGGATACGAAGAATTCGCGTCGCCCTCAAGCGTTCTATGGTGAGAGCGAGTATTTAGAACCGCGTGTCCCGACAATGATTAGCGACTATGGTGAGATCATGTTGAAATGGGCGATCATGCGCATCGGTGAAAAAGCGCGCTGGCGTCGCCGGTGGCCGCGCATCGATGTTCCTGTGGGGCTTGAAAGCGTATCGCCCCAGTGGGGTTTCGAACAGCTGACCCCTATCACTGGTCGGCTCACCCTGGACGGAGCATATATCCCGATGGAGATGCGCACAATCTTCCCGGTGCATCCGGAACTCAATCAACTGACCCATGTGATGCAAATCGATTTCGATGAACTCCTCGCTGGATATATGGATCCATCAGGGGGCCCGTTTCTACGCGAGTGGCTTTCCTGACGTTGTCGGTGTCGAGACGGGTCGCTGACGAGAAGATCTGTAATTTTCACCCCAGAGGAGGAAGACAGTGTTGAACGCGTTGGGACGGTTCTTTAAGAGAGGTGCATCTGGGGAAGAGAAAGATCCGATGGCCTTCCTGGACGAGTATGCGGCGGTCATGAACCAGCACACTCGGGTTAAGGTGCGTAACGGTTTCAGATGGGGGCGTGCGGGCCTTTCGATTGACGATGCGTTTAGTGAGAGTGCGGTGTTGTGGTTGGAGGACGGGCAATACTGCTTCGACGAGGAAGAACGCGGGAAGATAAGAAGAGGTGGCTTTTTTAGTTCGCCCTCGGTTGAGTTGACGCAGAAGGTAATGGTCAACTACACGGTGTCGATCTTGCGTCATAGTTTGGGCCTCCCAGTGCTGGGTGTTCCGACCAAAGCTGACGAACTCCCGTCCGGTTGGGTGCTTCAAGAAACTCCCGCGTGGAGTTACGTTGCTCTTGATGGGCCTGATGGTGAGCACTTGGACTTTGAGGCCTCGGGGGCGCGTTACTGTGTAGCCCTTGCATGGCTCTACGACGTGACTCCCTCCGAGCTGCTCAACGCGTATATGCTGCCCGATGGTGGTCCTCTGCTTCGTCAGTGGCTTGGGCGCCCCTATCTGAGGTGATAGCAAGCGTGCCAGGCGCAGTGTCGTTGGAGCGTCGCGCCGGCGGCAAGCGCCTTGCGCGCAGTAACGGCCGTGGCCTCGTCGCCGCGTCCGCAATCCCTGCCATCGCATCGGAATCTCACATTCATATTTACAGTGCGAATATTGGTGTGCTGCGTATTTGTTGGTATTTCACGGTTCTTCACTGCGGAAATTTCTGAGCAACTCTTTGACAGTGGTCAGATTCCGCTACTATGTCCCCGGGTTCCTTCCAACAAGCGGAACCTAGGAGTGAAGCGGCGCTTCGAGCGCCCTTCAGGGCATGAAAAGGGGCTTGAGAGTCAGATGAAACGCGGACCATTTGTCGCCGGAGCAGGCGTGCTCGGCGTCATTGCGCTGGTGCCCGCACTGGTCCCCAGTGCGGTCGCGGCCGACGACCAGTACGGCGCGAGCGTCCCCTACACGCGATACGAGGCCGAGGAGGCGAGCCGATCCGACGGGACGACGCTCGAGCGCTCCGACGACATCGAGTCGACGGCCATCGAGGCCTCGGGACAGTCCTACGTGGCCCTGAACGGCAAGAACTCCTCCGTGGACTTCACGGCGGCGACCGCGGCCAACGCCCTCGACATGCGCTTCACCCTGCCGGATCACACCTCCGGTCGTGTCGACGTGCGCGTTAACAACGAGACCGTCGCGACCCTCGACCTCTCCTCCGAGACAGCCTGGCAGTACGTTGGCGGCGACCACGTGTACGACGAGCCGGGAGAAGGCACGAAGGCGCGCTTCCGTTTCGACGAGGTCCACACCCTCATCGGTCGCCAGATACAGAAAGATGATCATATTCAGATCGTCAAGGTCGGCGACGACCAGAAGGCCTACGGCATCGACTTCATCGAGCTTGAGCAGGCTGTTCCCGCCATCGAGCGCCCCGAAGGCGCCGTGAGCGTAACTGACTATCAGGGGGCCAAGCCCGGCGACGGCGTCGACGACTCCGACGCGCTCGTCTGGGCGATGAACCAGGCGGCAGCCACCTCCAAGACCGTCTACATTCCCGCAGGCACGTGGGAGTTCGGCCGCAAGATTGGCCTAGACCACTCTGACCTGACCATCCAGGGCGCGGGCATGTGGCACACTAACGTGCGCTTCACCTCCGACCAGGCTGGTGGCGGCGGCTTCGTCTTCAACCGAGGCGTGGGTGGCGTGACCATGACCGACTTCTACATGTCCTCGAACCTGAGGTCTCGCTTCGGTGAGAAGGCTCAGTACAAGGGCTTCGCGGGTTCCGCCGGCGCGAACACTCGCGTCGCCAACGTGTGGGTCGAGCACTTCGAGTGCGGCTTCTGGATGGGCGACTATGTGGACGCCAGCCAGATGACCTACACCGACGGTATGGTCATCGAGAACGCGCGTATCCGCAACAACTTCGCCGACGGCGTCAACTTCGCGCAGGGAACGGCGAACTCCACGGTTCGCAACTCCTCGGTGCGCGGCAATGGTGACGATGGCCTGGCCTCGTGGTCGAGCATCGACAAGTCCACCAACAGCCAGGCGCGCATCGCCGAGCACAACTCCTTCGTTGGTAACACCGTCGAGCTGGGCTGGCGCGCCTCCGCCATTGGCCTCTTCGGTGGCAAGTCCCACGTCATCAAGGACAACCTCATCGTCAACAACTTCTCCGGCGCGGGCATCCGCCTCAGCACCGTGTTCGACGGTCACAACTTCGACCTGAACACGGACGGCGGCATCTCGATCTCGCACAACAAGCTCGTGCGCTCGGGCACCACGAACGACTTCTACGGAAACACGCGTGGCGCGATCGACTTCCAGGAAGTGAAGGGCGACATCCGTAACGTCACCGTCTCGGACAACCTCATCGTGCGCCCCTACGCCGAGGAGATCCGCGCGGACTTCGGCCTCGACGGTTCCGCTCTGTCTCCTCGCGGCATCACGCTGCGCGACAACAAGCGCGACGACGAGGCCGTGGCCACCCAGCAGTCGGCAATCGTCAACCACGTGCTGGTGGGGGATCAGGTCGTGCGCACCGTCCCCGGGACGGAGAACTACAACCTTTACTGGTACCAGCGCGACGAGCGCGGCGCTCACGGCACGATCAACCGCTACTGGGTCTCCAAGGCGGACGGTGTGGCCATCACGCCCGACATGGAGTACTCCGTCGAGGGTAGCAAGCGCGTCTACAACGTGACGCTCGCTGACCTGCCCCGGTACCTGCCGACGTCGACTGACTTCTCCGGCTCCTACGACTACGTCGCCGATCTGGAGCGCTCGCAGTCCGCAGATGACGGCACGACGATCGTGGTCCGTTTCTGGTCCGCGAGGTGATCGCTTCCTGACTGACTGCTCCGGTCCGCAATCGCCCGCGCTGCCCCTCGGCGGCGCGGGCGAATCCTTGTGTGATGGCCGATCAGGGTAGGCGTGCCACACCCGCCTAGCGCAGGCTCACCTACCCGAATTACGCAAAGTAAATGCCGCATTTATTTACGTAATTAGTGATGGTATGAATGCGAAAATAACCCCCGAAAGGCGTGCGAGCGCCCTTGGAATTGCAACGAAAACTCGCTACGTTTTGGATATGTTGCGAAAAGGCGTATCACTGGAGTCAACAGCGCGGCCAACCCGGTCGCGACCGGCTACAAAGAGGACCCACGGGTCCACGTTGAAAAGGACACTCCAATGGCAGATATGCCCCGCATCCTCGACTGCTCCGTCACCGACTGCTCCTACAACAAGGAGAAGAGCTGCGGAGCCGCCGCTATCACCGTCGGCTACTCGACCTCCTGCACGACCTTCATCCCGCTGACCGTCAAGGGCGGCCTCGCCAAGTCCGAGACCTTCGTCGGCGCCTGCCAGAAGGCCGACTGCGTCCACAACTCCGCACTCGAGTGCACCGCCGCCGCCATCTCGGTCGGTGCGGGCACCGCTGACTGCCTCTCCTTCGAGGCGCGCTGAGTCTCACTCATTAACGAGGCCGTGGCTGGGAATACCCGCCACGGCCTCGTCGTGTGTTGAGAATGAAAAACTAGAGTCCTTCGCCCGAGCGTACCCGCAGCGTCGGGTGGGGGCGCAGGCCGCGCTGGCCGTTCCAGATGAGGTTGACGACGTGGGCGGCGACCTCGTCCTTCTTCATGCGGCGGTCGTCCAGCCACCACTGGCCGACCTGCGCGATGAGGCCGACGAGCATCTGCGCGTACAGGGGAGACCAGGTGGTGTCGAAGTCCGAGCGCTTGAACTGCTCGGCGATGATGTGTTCGACGCTGGTCGCGACGTCGCCCATGACGGAGGAGAAGGAGCCGGCCGTGCGATCCGAGGGGGCGTCGCGCACGAGCACGCGGAAGCCGTCCGTGTTGCGCTCGATGTAGTCGAGCAGGCCCAGGGTCGCGTTCTCCAGGATGAGGCGCGGGCGCTCGGAGGACTCCAGGGACGATTGCAGGGAAGAGATGAGGGCCTGCACCTCGCGGTCGACGACGACCGCGTACAGGCCTTCCTTGCCCCCGAAGTGCTCGTAGACCACGGGCTTGGAGACCTTCGCCCGGGCGGCGATCTCCTCGACGCTGGTCGCGCCGAAGCCCTTTTCGGCGAACAGGGAACGCCCCACGGCCACCAGCTGCTCGCGGCGCGCGAAGCCGCTCATTCGTGTCCTCTTCTCAGCCATGCCCCCAGTATCACACGAGGCGTGGGTCGGACTTCGCTCAGACCGGGCAGTGAGCGCGGGGTCGCGTTTGAAAGCGCGCGAGGGGTGCGGGTATCATCACAGTGGACGCATTCCGCCTTGGTGTAACGGCAGCACAGAGGTTTTTGGTGCCTTTAGTCTAGGTTCGAATCCTAGGGGCGGAGCGACCGGTCCCGATGGGACCGCAGACCCCCGAGGAGGAACATGTCTCGCCCCGCCGCCGTCATCGTCCTGGCCGCAGGCCAGGGAACGCGCATGAAATCGGCTCTCCCGAAGGTCGTTCACCCCCTGTCTGGCCTGTCCATGATCGGACACGCCCTGCGCGCCGCCCACGGCCTCGATCCCGAGTACCTGGTCGCCGTCGTGCGTCACCAGCGTGACGTCGTCGCCGCCGAGATTGAGCGCGTGCTGCCCAGCACCATCATCGCCGACCAGGACGAGATTCCCGGCACCGGCCGCGCCGTCCAGTGCGGCCTCAAGACCCTCGATAAGGCCGTCGAGCCCGTCTCCGGCACCATCGTCGTCACCTACGGCGACGTCCCCCTCCTGTCTACGGACACCCTGGCCGATCTGGTCGCCACCCACGAGGGCGCGGGCCACGCGGTCACCGTCCTGACCTCGCGCGTCGAGGATCCCACCGGCTACGGACGCATCATCCGCGACGCCTCGGGCACGGTCACCGCGATCGTCGAGCAGCGCGACGCCACCCCCGAGCAGGCCGCGATTAACGAGATCAACGCGGGCATCTACGCCTTCGACGCGGACTTCCTGCGCACCTCCCTGGCTTCCCTGGGCACCGACAATGATCAGGGCGAGGTCTACCTGACCGATGTCCTCGCGGCAGCGGCCCCCGCCGGGCGCACCGCAGGCGCCCTTGAGCTCACCGACCACTGGCAGAGCGCGGGTGCGAACGACCGCGTCCAGCTGGCCGAACTCGGCGCCGAGATGAACCGCCGAATCTGCGAGGCCCACATGCGTGCCGGAGTGACGATCGTCGACCCGGCCTCCACCTGGATCGACGTTGATGTGACGATTGGCGCCGACACCACCATCTACCCCGGCACCTGTCTGCGGGGGACAACCACCGTTGGGACCGGCTGTGAAATCGGTCCTAGCGCCACACTGATTGATGCGGAAATTGGGGACCGCAGTGTGGTTCCCACCGCGTGGATCGGTCAGGGCTGCGTCGCAGCCGATACGATGGTCACGCCATACAGCACCATCGGCACATTGATCGCGGCGCCTCGCGCCTGATCCAACACAAGGAGAGACAACCGCATGAGCGGACTGGTGACCACCGGAGAGAAGAACCTCGTCCTCGTTTCTGGACGAGCTCACATGGACCTGGCTCACGCCGTGGGCGAGGAAATCGGATGTGGGGTCTCGCCGGTGACGGCCTACGACTTCGCCTCCGGCGAGATTTACGTGCGCTTCAACGAGTCCGTTCGTGGCGCCGACGTGTTCGTCCTGCAGTCCATCGAGGGCGACATCAACAAGTGGATCATGGAGCAGCTCATCATGATTGACGCTGCCAAGCGCGCGTCCGCTAAGCGCATCACCGTGGTTGCTCCCTTCTACCCGTACTCGCGCCAGGACAAGAAGCACCAGGGGCGCGAGCCCATCTCCGCGCGCCTCATGGCTGACCTGTACCGGGCAGCCGGTGCCGACCGCATCATGAGCGTCGACCTGCACGCCTCGCAGGAACAGGGCTTCTTCGACGGCCCGGTCGACCACCTCTTCGCCATGCCGGTCCTCGTGGACTACGTGCGCGGTCGCGTCGACCTGACCAACACCGCCATCGTCTCTCCCGACGCCGGCCGCATTCGCGTCGCCGAGAAGTGGTCGAAGAAGCTGGGCGGCGCGCCCCTGGCCTTCGTCCACAAGACCCGCGACACCACCCGCCCCAACGTCGCCGTCGCAAACCGCGTCGTCGGCGAGGTCGCCGGCAAGGAGTGCGTCCTGGTGGACGACATGATCGACACGGCCGGCACGATCACCGAGGCGATCAACGTCCTCAACAATGCCGGTGCCAAGAAGGTCATCGTCGTGGCCACCCACGGCATCCTCTCCGACCCCGCCGCGAAGCGTCTCTCCGAGTCCGGCGCCGCCGAGGTTGTCGTCACCGACACGCTGCCGATCCCCGCTGAGAAGCGCTTCGAGCAGCTCACCGTCCTCTCCATCGCGCCGCTCCTGGCTCGCGCGATCCAAGAGGTCTTCGAAGACGGTTCGGTCACATCGCTCTTTAACTGAGCGCCTCCCGCTTCACATCCGCCCTCGCCGTGAGGTAACCTATTGGGGTTGCTCCGGCGAGGGCGGATCCGTATCTGCCGTTATCGACAGGGCCTGAATTGAAATGCCACGCGTTTCCTTCACTCTGCCGACACCGACGCCGGACCTGAGAAACGAAGGAAAGACACATGAGCGACAACCCCGTCCTGCTTGCCGAAGAGCGTTCCGAGTTTGGTAAGGGTGCTGCCCGCCGCGCCCGCCGCGCTGGCAAGGTCCCCACGGTCCTCTACGGCCACGGCGCCGAGCCCCGTCACCTGGACGTTCCCGGCCACGACCTCTTCCTCATCGTTCGCGGCACCAAGAACGCGCTCGTTGAGCTGAAGATCGAGGGCAAGACCCAGCTGGCTCTCGTCAAGGACGTTCAGGTTCACCCCGTGCGCCGTGACATCCTGCACGCCGACTTCCTGGCCGTCAAGGCCGGCGAGAAGGTCGACGTTGAGGTCCCTGTCGTCGTCGTTGGCGAGTCCGCCCCCGGCACCGTCCACTCCGTCGAGGAGTTCACCATCCTGGTGAAGGCCCCCGCCACCTCCATCCCCGAGAGCCTCGAGGTTTCCATTGAGGGCGTCGAGGCCGGCTCCGCCGTGCACGTCTCCGACCTGAACCTGCCCGCCGGCGTTGAGGTCGAGCTCGATCCCGAGACGGTCATCGTCGCTGTTCAGGAAGCCGCCGCTGAAGAGGCTGAGGAAGCCACCGAAGAGGCCGCCGCAGAGGGCGACGCCGAGTGACGCTCGCGTAACGTACGCTTTCCACGAGGGGGCGAGGCTGATGCCTCGCCCCCTCGTCGTATCTGCGATACTTGGGGGCATGAGTGACCTCCACGTGATCATCCCCGCCGGCGGTGCTGGCACCCGCCTGTGGCCGCTGTCGCGCCGCCGCCGCCCCAAGTTCCTCCTCGACCTGGCGGGCACGGGCCGTACCCTCCTGCAGGGCACGGTGGACCGCCTGGAGGAGTCGGCCTCGTCGGTGACCATCGTGACCGGCCAGGCGCACCGCGACGGCGTGCTCGCCCAGCTGCCTGAGTTCGCCTCGTCGGATAATCGCACGCTTCTCATCGAGCCGTCGGGCCGTGATTCAATGGCCGCGATCGGCCTGGCCGCATACGTCGTGCGCGAGCGCTTCGGGGATGACGCGATCGTCGGGTCCTTCGCGGCCGACCACCTGATCGCCCGCCCCGAGCTGCTGCGCAGCGCCGTCGAGACGGCGATCGGCGCCGCCCGCGAGGGCTACGTCGTGACGATCGGCCTGACACCCACAGAGGCGTCGACCGCCTACGGGTACATCGCACCTGGTCCGGCCCTCTCTGACGAGGCTGGGGAAGCCGACGCTGAGCGCGGCGCTCGCCGGGTCGCCGAGTTCGTGGAGAAGCCGGATGCCGGCACGGCTGCCCGCTACGTGGCGGCGGGCTACCTGTGGAACGCGGGTATGTTCATCGTGTCGGCGGGCGTGCTTGCCGCCCATCTGGCCCGCCTGCTGCCCGACATGCACGCACGCCTGGAGACTATCGCGCGCGCGTGGGGCACCCCCGAGTTCGATGAGGTGCTGGCGGATAACTGGCCGCACCTGACGAAGATCGCCATCGACCACGCGATCGCCGAGCCGGTGGCCGCCGACGGGGGAGTGGCGGTCGTGCCCGCAGACGCCGAGCTGGGTTGGACGGATCTCGGCGACTTCGAGGCCCTCACCGGCATTGTCGCGGAGGCGGGCAACCTGGGCGAGGCGCTGCGCGTCGAATCCGAAGGGGCGGCGGTCTTTTGTTCCCTCACGCAGGATGGCGAGGGGCCCCTCGTCGCGCTCGTCGGCGTGCCCGATGTGGCCGTCGCTCTGACCCCCGACGCGATCCTCGTGACGCGCCGCGACCGCGCGCAGTCCGTGAAGGCCGTCGTCGACCAGCTTGCTGACCGGGGCCGCTCCGACCTGCTCTGACGCCTCGCCGACGCGCGGCCTGGTGTATCCCCTCGTGACGTTCCCGCGAGGGGGTCTGGCCTCGCCGCGCCCTGTTTGCTCTCGGGTGAGGTGCGCCGCCCCGCCCGCCGCGCAGGGGTGCGGGGCTGGTAGCGTGTTGGGCAGCAAGAAGCCCCTACGAAAGGCATCACACGTGAACAAGCGGACCATCGCCGCCCTCGCAACCACCGCGACCGCGGCCGCCTTGGCCCTTGGAGCTTGCTCGACCACGCCCGCCGCCACCCCCGCAGCCTCCGCGAAGGTCTGCGCCGCCATCTCCGGAGCCCACGGCGACGCCGCCACGGACCCCGTCGCGACCGCTCTCGCGAGCGCCGCGAACGACGCGTCTGTCGCTTTCGAGTCGGCCAGCGGGCAGGAGGCACCGGCCTCGCTCGTGACCTCCGGCTGCACGCTGATCGTGGGCGCGGACTCGACCATGGCCGCCTCGATCTCCGAGGCCGCACGTTCCAACCCGAAGGTTCGCTTCGCCCTCGTGGGAGCCTCCTTCGTTGACTCCAAGGGGGCCGTGACCTCTCTGAAGAACGGCTCGGTCGTCGACGTGGATGCCTCGCAGGCCGCCTACCTGGCAGGCTACGCCTCCGCGGGCATGACGACCACGGGCACGCTCGCCGTCATCGGCGGAGAGCGTGACAACGTCACCAGCTCGCAGATGTCCGCGTTCTCCCAGGGCGTGGACGCCTACAACCTGGCCAACGGCACGTCGATCACGGTGCTCGGCTGGAACCCCGTGACGAGCGACGGCACGTACGCGGGCAGCGCCAACGAGGTGCGCACGGCGACCGCCGACGCGATCTCTCAAGGCGCCGACATCATCGCCCCCTTCGCCGGTGAGGCGAACGAGGGCGCCGCGCACGCCGTCACCGAGGCCGCCAACCCGACCGTGCGCCTTGTGTGGTCGGGCCTGACGAAGAACGACCTGAAGGGCCTGACTCGCGACGAGGCCCAGTCGGCCGAGACCGCGCCGATGTCCGGCCAGTCCGGCGCGTCGGTGACGCAGCACGTGGACACGCAGTCATTCGCGGATGCGTTCAGCTACATCCAGATCGCCGACGAGGTCCGCTCCGCCATCGGCGCTCCCGTGCTGACGGGCGTCGTCGTGGATTACAAGGCCGCGATGGATACCCTCATCGCCCAGGCCTCCGCGGGTGAGAAGGCATCCGTCGTCCCGGTGTCCCTGGCCTCGGGCGGCGTGATCCTCACGGGCTTCGGCGCCTACACGCCGATGCTGTCCTCCGAGCTCAAGCTGGGCCTGTCCGACATGGTCGGCCAGATCGAGACGGGCGGCATGGTCATCTCCACACCCTTCGACGTGTGAGCTGACGGTATAGACGGCAGTGCCCCGGGGACGTGTCCCCGGGGCACAACTGTTCGGTCTCAGACTCCTAGCACTGCCAGCGCCGCGCCCGCGCACAGCGCGTCCGCGTCGAGTACGAAGGCCGGGTCCACGCAGTACAGGCCCGGGTCGGTGGGCGCGGCGGGAGAGGTGCTCAGCGCATCCTCCAGCGTGCTGCGGACCCGCTCCTCGGGCACCGAGGTGCTCAGGGTACGCCCATCCGAGGAAACGCTGAGGGAGAGATCAGCGCCCTCCTTGACGACTGGCACGCCCAGGTGGTCCAGGAGAGTCGCCAGGAGCCCCGAGGCCTCGTCGATCGACACGGAGGTCCCGCGTGCGCCGGAAGGCTCCAGGGAGGCGATGCGCGAGGTGCAGCGGTCCACGTACGCGCCGACCATTCCGTCGCCCACCGACTCCCAGCCTCCCAGCGAACGGGGGAGGGACGAGCCGTCCCCGCACGCGGCCACGGCCTCGTCGATGAGGGCCAGCTCAGCATCGGGGGCCAGAGCGCCCTCGTGCGAGCGATCGATTGCGCGCCCACCCAGGTAGATGAGGGCCTCACCCGACGCGCGCACGTACACGGCGCCGTCCGCCATCACCATGCGCACCGAAAACGCCGTCAGGGGAGCGGGGAGCGCACGCGGCATGAGTAGGGCGTGCCCGCCGGACGCTTCGATGACCGCAGCGCCGTCGCGCGCAGCGTCCTGATTCTCAGAGGTTTCGTAGCCGATGATCAGACGAAAACGACCCCCGGTTCGCGCGGACAGGAAAGAAGCGATACCCGCAAACAGCAACGGGTTAGCACAGCGTGTCATGTGCTGAGGGTAACACCTTGGGTGGTTCGAGCAAAAACGGGTATCAGGAAGGAGGCCGGGGCTCGCTCCCGGGGAGCGGCGGAGGGACGCAGGTGGGGGGAGTGCACGGCTATCCTGGAGGCATCCATGAAGGAGGAACCATGCAGCTGACGAACCTGACGGACCCGGTCGAGCTCACGCGCCAAATGATCGATATTCCCTCGGTGTCGGGAGACGAAGGGCCCCTGGCTGACGCCGTCGAGGCGGCCCTGCTCGATGCCGGATTCGGATCGGTCCCATCCCTGGAGATCCTGCGCGACGGTGACGCCGTGTGCGCGCGGACTTGTCTCGGCCTCGACCAGCGCGTGATTCTCGCCGGGCATCTCGACACCGTCCCCATCGCCGACAATGTCCCCGGTCGCTTCGAGGAGCGCGACGGGGCAACGGTCCTGTGGGGTCGTGGGTCGGTCGACATGCTGGGAGGCTGCGCGGCGGCGCTCGCGCTCGCGTGCGAGGCTGGCGCTGTCCTCCGTTCCAGTGACGAGGCTGCGCTGAACGCCGACGTCACCTGGGTCTTCTACGATCACGAGGAGGTCGCCTCCCACCTGAACGGCCTGGGGCGCGTCCAGCGCAACCACCCCGAGTGGCTGGTCGGCGACCTGGCGCTGCTGGGCGAGCCCACCGCCGCCCACGTGGAAGGCGGCTGCAACGGCACGCTGCGCGTCATTGCGCACTTCTCGGGGCGCGCCTCGCACTCGGCGCGCGCGTGGATGGGCGTCAACGCGATCCACGCGATGGCTCCCGTCATCGAGCGTATCGCCGCCTACGGAAACCCTGTCGTTACCGTCGATGGCCTTGAATTCCGCGAATCCCTCTCGGTCGTACGCGTCGCGGGCGGTATCGCCAACAACGTAATTCCCGAGGCTGCGTCGATGACCGTCAACTACCGCTTCGCTCCCTCCACGCGCGCGGACGATGCCCTGGAGCGGGTGCGCGGGCTCTTCGAGGGCACGGGCGCCACAATCGAGGTCGATGACCTGTGCGAAGGGGCCAGGCCGGGAGCGGACTCTGACGTCGCCCAGCGCTTCCTGTCGGTCGCCCGCCAGGTCGCGGCCTCGCGGGGTGAGGAGCTGCAGCTGAGTGCAAAGGTCGGCTGGACCGACGTCGCGCGCTTCACCCAGGTCGGCGTGCCCGCCATGAACTTCGGCCCCGGTGACCCGCTACTGGCGCACACGCGCGACGAACATACGCCCGTATCCGATATCGTGAAGGTGCACGACACGCTGCGAGCGTTCGTGCTCGCGCAGCCGGCACCGACGCCTGCACCACACAGGGAGGCATGACCATGACCAAGCCGACGCACACCTACCGCCGCGGATCCATCGTCCTGCGAGGCGACCAGATCCCGCGCATGACCTCGGACGCATCGCTGCTCCAGTCCGACCAGAGCGCGGACTGGAAGCACGAGGACCCGTGGCGGGTCCTACGCATCCAGTCCGAGTTCGTCGAGGGCTTCGAGGCCCTCGCGGAGGTCGGCCCCGCCATCTCGGTGTTTGGTTCCGCTCGCACCCGCCCCGACGAGCCCCTCTACGAGTGCGCCCAGCGCATCGGCGAGCTCCTCGTGGATCGCGGCTATGCCGTCATCACGGGCGGCGGCCCCGGCATGATGGAAGCGGCGAACCGCGGCGCATGGGAGGCCGGCGGAACGTCGATCGGCCTGGGTATCGAGCTGCCCCACGAGCAGGGCTTGAACCAGTGGGTGAACCTGGGCGTTAACTTCCGCTACTTCTTCGCTCGTAAGACCATGTTCGTCAAGTACTCGCGGGGTTTCATCGTGATGCCCGGGGGTTTTGGGACCATGGATGAGCTCTTCGAGTCCGCGACCCTCGTGCAGACGGGGAAGATCCGTTCCTTCCCGGTGGTCCTCGTGGGGACCGACTACTGGTCGGGCCTGGTCGATTGGATCCGCTCCTCGATGGTCGATGCCGGGATGATCTCGCCCGGCGACGTGGACCTGCTCCGCGTCGTGGATGACCCGGAGGAGGCCGTGCGTCTAGCGACGGGTGCCTAGTAGTTTTGCAGCCTTTATGCGGGTGCTATGTTCTATCAAGCTCCACTTGTTACAGGACTAATTAATCGATTGGATTATTTTTATTGATTACTCTTTGCGATGTGTTAAGGAAAAATGGCGCTTATTCGATAAAATAGGTATGTTACCCCGCCTGAGGAGGCGCGGGCATAACTCTGAGAAGGAGTACTCTCATGGCAGCAATGAAGCCTCGCACGGGGGATGGACCCCTCGAAGTCAGCGCCGAAGGGCGCGGTATCGTCATGCGAATTCCCAGCGAAGGGGGCGGTCGGCTCGTCATTGAGCTGAACGAGCAGGAGGCGGCGGAACTCGCCGAAGCTCTCGGAGCGGCCATCTGACAGATAGAGATGAAGCGGCGGAACAGGATCTCCTGTTCCGCCGCTTGTCTATGAATGGGGCAGGTCAGCGCTTCACGGCGACCGCCAGGCCGTCACCGACGGGCAGTAGCGTGGGCACGAACTCATCGGAGTCGCGCAGGTAGTTGACCACCTCGCGGGCGACCACGGTGTGCGCGTCGCGACGCGCGGGGTCGGCCACCTGGTCGCGCCACAGGGCGTGCACGAAAGCGATCGTTCCGCCGGGGCGCAGGATACGCACCGCGTGATCGAGGTACTGAGGGGTTTCCTCCAGGTCGCCGTCCAGGACGACCATGTCGTAGCCGCGAGCAGCCATGCGCGGCAGCACGTCGAGAGCGCGCCCGGCGATGAGGCGCGTGCGATGCGAGGACAGGCCTGCAGCAGCGAAGTTGCGGCGCGCGTGGCCCAGGAGTTCAGACTCGGAGTCGATCGTCGTGAGGACGCCGTCGGCAGCCATGCCGTCCAGCAGCCACAGGCCGGACACACCCGCGCCCGTGCCCACTTCCAGGACCGCGCGGGCGCCGGAGACGGCCGCCAGCATGCGCAGGGCTGCGCCGGTGCCAGCGGATACGGGGGAAGCGCCCATTTCGGTAGCGACGGCGCGTGCGGCGGTCAGCGCGTCGCTTTCCGCCACGTAGTCCTCGGTGTACACCCACGTCTGGGCCTTGTCCGCCATCGCCGTATCCTCACTCGTGTTTGATCGCCTGGGTGAGGTACGCCTGCGCGTTGATGCCTCCCCAGGCATCAGGGTACAGGCGAGGATGCGCAAGGGCGCGCTGGCGCTCCGAAAGTACGCGAAAACTTCACCTGGCAAGCATACGAAACCCCGGCCTCGTCGATGGTGAACTGCGCCCCGAAACTTGGACGCTTTAAATGGTAGCCGTTATGCGGCTTCCT
>ERZ773044.30-NODE-30-length-95177-cov-13.0498_pt1 | contig 95177 bp, 82 predicted proteins | sample MGYA00511897_ERZ773044 | MGnify/ENA primary metagenome ERZ773044 (study PRJEB29015, sample SAMEA2738116) | human oral metagenome | biome: human oral; feature: human-associated habitat; material: saliva | place: China | collected 2170 ...
GCATACGGCCGGCCTTGCCCCAGTTGATGTTGGACTGCTCGGCGTTGCCGACCTCACCAATGGTGGCGCGGCAGGTGATTTCGACGTTGCGAATTTCACCGGAGGGCATACGCAGCTGAGCGAAGCGGCCTTCCTTTGCGACGAGCTGAACCGAGGTTCCAGCAGAGCGTGCAATCTTTGCGCCGCCACCGGGGTAGAGCTCCACAGCGTGGACAACAGTACCCAGGGGGATGTTGCGCAGGGGCAGGTTATTGCCGGGCTTGATATCGGCCGCGGGGCCGGACTCGACAAGGTCGCCCTGATTGAGCTTGGCAGGTGCCAGGATGTAACGCTTCTCGCCGTCTGCGTAGTGCAGGAGGGCGATACGAGCGGTGCGGTTGGGGTCGTACTCGATGTGAGCGACCCGTGCGGGCACGCCATCCTTGTCGTGACGACGGAAGTCGATCACGCGGTAGGCGCGCTTGTGGCCGCCGCCACGGTGGCGAGCAGTCACACGGCCGTTGTTGTTACGGCCGCCAGTCTTGTGCAGCGGACGCACCAGCGACTTTTCGGGCTCGGAACGAGTGATCTCGACGAAGTCGGAGACGCTCGAACCACGACGACCCGGGGTCGTGGGCTTGTACTTGCGAATTCCCATGATTTTCCTCTAGTTCTCCGACGCTCAGGCCTGCTCGCCGAAGATGTCGATGGTGCCTTCACGCAGGGTCACGATGGCGCGCTTGACATCCTTGCGCGTACCGATTCCGTTGCGAGTGCGGTAAACCTTGCCCTTGCGGTTCTGCGTAGCCACGGAGGCAACCTTCACGCCGAAGATCGCTTCGACGGCCATCTTGATCTCAGTCTTGTTCGAACGAGGATCAACTTCGAAGGTGTACTTGCCCTGATCCATCAGGATCGAGGACTTCTCGGTGACAACCGGACGCAGAATGATATCGCGGGGGTTCTTAGCGGCTTCGATCGAGCTCACTTCGTTTCCTCCTTGGTGCCAAGGAATGCCTCGAGGGCGCCCTGGGTGAAGATGACATCTTCGTTGTCGAGGACGTCATAGGTGTTGAGCTGATCTGCCCACAGCACGTGAACCTCGCGAGCGTTGCGGAGCGACAGAGCCGAAAGCTCATCGCCGCGCTCGAGCACGACAAGTGCCGGACGGTCAGCAACGAGTGCGCGAACCGCGGCCAGTGCCTGCTTGGTCGAGGGCTTCTCGCCTTCGAACAGAGCGGTCACGACGTGAATGCGACCATTGCGTGCACGGTCAGAAAGAGCCGAACGCAGAGCGCCGACCTTCATCTTCTTGGGGGTGCGCTGCGAGTAATCGCGAGGCTGAGGACCGTGGACAATGCCGCCGCCAGTGAAGTGAGGCGCACGGATGGAGCCCTGACGAGCGTTACCGGTGCCCTTCTGACGGAACGGCTTCTTACCGCCACCGGAAACCATGCCGCGCGTCTTGGTTGCGTGCGTGCCCTGACGGCCTGCAGCAAGCTGAGCGACGACGACCTGGTGCATCAGCGGAATGTTGGTCTCAACGTCAAAGACCTCTGCGGGGAGGTCGACGGTGCCGGCCTTCTTACCCTTCAGGTCAAGAACATCGATGGTACGGATTTCAGACATGATCACGCACCCTTCACAGCGGAGCGAACCAGCACGATGCCGTTCTTAGGTCCGGGAATCGCACCCGAAATCAGGAGCAGACCCTTTTCCACGTCAACGGCCTGAACGCGAAGGTTCTGGACGGTACGACGGACACCACCCATACGGCCAGCCATACGCTGACCCTTGAAGATGCGACCGGGGGTTGCGCAAGCACCGATCGAACCGGGCTTACGGTGGTTACGGTGAGAACCGTGAGATGCGGACACGCCAGCGAAACCGTGACGCTTCATAACACCGGCAAATCCCTTGCCCTTGGTGTTACCCGAAACATCGACGCTCTGTCCAGCTTCAAAGATTGAGGCATCCAGCTCCTGGCCGAGCTCGAAGTTATCGGCCTCGGAGGTGCGGACCTCGGCGAGATGGCGGCGGGGAGCAACCCCGGCCTTTGCGAAGTGAGCAGCCAGGGGCTTGGTCACCTTGCGTGCATCGATATCGCCAAAGCCAAGCTGAATGGCGGTGTATCCGTCGGTTTCCTCAGTACGGAGCTGAGTAACAACGTTGGTGCCAACCTGCACGACAGTCAGGGGCACGAGGCGGCCGTCGGCGTCCCACACCTGGGTCATACCGAGCTTGCGGCCGAGCAGCGCCTTAACAGGCGCAGCAGCGTGCTGCTTATTCTTTGTCATTGCAGATGTCCTCAGAGCTTGATCTCGATGTTGACGTCCGCGGGCAGATCGAGACGCATGAGCGAATCGACGGCCTTCGGAGTCGGGTCGATGATGTCGATGAGCCGCTTATGCGTACGCATTTCAAACTGTTCGCGGCTGTCCTTGTCCTTATGGGGCGACCGAATCACGACAAACACGTTCTTTTCGGTCGGCAGCGGCACCGGGCCCACGACAGTGGCACCTGCTCGCTGCACGGTGTCCACGATCTTGCGCGCGGAGCTGTCGATGACCTCGTGGTCATACGACTTGAGCCGGATGCGGATCTTCTGTCCCGCCATGCCGTCTTACCTCTTCTCGTACAGATTCGCCGCCGGTCCCCGCACTCGGGCGTGTCGCAGCCGTTGTGCGCGCAATTGCTCGCGCTGGACCGACGTCTTGTCCAAAGATCTTGGGCATATTGCCCGATCCATACGTGATGGCACGCATGGACCACCCCAGAGATGCTGAGGCAACCGTGCCATTCTGTCAGAGTTCCACCCGCGAGTACAAACCCGAAAGGGGGTTCTCGCATGTGAAACCACCGACAGATTGGCGTGGATAGTGGTCTAAGCTGCACATAACAGCCCAGACCGTCACCAAGGAACTACCGTACCCCGCACTCGGGCGTGTCGCAACCGGGGATCGGTCACATCTTCATGAACGAGGCCGGGGCAGCCGCGCGAGTACGCCACGTAGCGCCGAAGCACAGTATGCCCATGCGCCTCTGCAGTCATCTATGTAACAGAAGGCGCAGCGCAGAGCATTCACATACACACAGCGTCTCCACGAGCGCAACCATTCACTCACGAGCCGAATAGCGGAGGGCCCCGCCTCTGAAAAGAGGCGGGGCCTTCAATGCCGCTAGATCAGCAGCGAATCAGATCTGAGTAAACCTCAGAGGGTGATTCACTTACGGATCTCGGTGACACGACCGGAACCAACGGTGCGGCCACCCTCACGGATGGCGAAGCCGAGGCCGGGCTCCATAGCGATGGGCTGGATCAGCTCAACGGAGATCTCGGTGGTGTCGCCGGGCATGACCATGTCGGTGCCCTCGGGGAGGGTGATGACGCCGGTCACGTCCGTGGTACGGAAGTAGAACTGCGGACGGTAGTTGGAGAAGAACGGGTTGTGACGGCCGCCCTCTTCCTTCTTGAGGATGTAGACCTGGCCACCGAACTCGGTGTGAGGCGTGATGGAGCCGGGGACGGCCACAACCTGGCCGCGCTCGACCTCGTCGCGCTTGGTGCCACGGAGCAGCAGACCACAGTTCTCGCCGGCCCAGGCCTCGTCCATCGACTTGTGGAACATCTCGATGCCGGTAACCGTGGTCTTCTGGGGCTCACGGATACCGAGGATCTCGACCTCGGAGTTGATGGGCAGCTTGCCACGCTCAACACGACCGGTGACGACGGTGCCACGACCGGTGATCGTGAAGACGTCCTCGATCGGCATGAGGAAGGGCTTGTCCATGTCGCGCTCGGGGGTGGGGATGTAGGAATCCACAGCCTCCATGAGCTCCTCGACCTTGGCAACCCACTCCGGGTCGCCCTCAAGGGCCTTCAGAGCGGACACCTGGATGATCGGAGCGTCGCGGTCGAAGTCCTGGGACTCGAGCAGGTCGCGGCACTCTTCCTCAACCAGCTCCAGCATCTCCTCGTCGTCGACCATGTCGGCCTTGTTGAGGGCGATGAGGATGGTGGGGACGCCGACCTGACGGGCGAGCAGAACGTGCTCGCGGGTCTGGGCCATGGGGCCGTCGGTGGCGGCGACCACGAGGATCGCGCCGTCCATCTGGGCCGCGCCGGTGATCATGTTCTTGACGTAGTCGGCGTGGCCGGGGGCGTCAACGTGCGCGTAGTGACGCGCCTCGGTCTGGTACTCGACGTGGGAGACGTTAATCGTGATACCACGATCGCGCTCCTCGGGAGCGTTGTCGACCTGATCGAAGGGGGTGAACTCGTTCAGATCGGGGTACTTATCGTGCAGCACCTTGGTGATAGCTGCCGTCAGCGTCGTCTTGCCGTGGTCAACGTGACCAATCGTGCCGATGTTGACGTGCGGCTTGGTGCGCTCAAACTTGGCCTTCGCCACTTGTGTCCTCCTGGACTCGGGTAGATATTCTCAGCCTACGGCTAGGTGCCACTTTAACACCCCTGGGGCTTGAGACCTACTGGGTTTACTTGTGTGTGAGGCGGCTCGCAGGGCAGATGACCTGCCCCGCGAGCCCCCGGTGGGACTCAGTTGCCCCGAGACTTGCCGACGATCTCGTCCGCGACGGCGCGCGGAACCTCGGCGTAGCTGTCGAACTCCATGGAGTAGACAGCGCGGCCCTGCGTCTTGGAGCGCAGGTCGCCAACGTATCCGAACATCTCGGACAGCGGGACCTGAGCCTTGACGACGCGCACGCCGTGCTGCTCGTCCATCGACGAGATCTGGCCACGGCGAGAGTTGAGGTCGCCGATGACATCGCCCATGTACTCCTCGGGAGTACGAACCTCAACGGCCATGATCGGCTCGAGGAGGACGGGGTTAGCCTTCTTAGCAGCTTCCTTCAGCGCCATCGAGCCAGCAACCTTGAACGCCATTTCGGAGGAGTCAACCTCGTGGTAGGCGCCGTCGAGCAGCGTGGCCTTGATGTCAACCATCGGGTAGCCTGCGAGAACGCCGGACTGCATGGCGTCCTTGATGCCCGCGTCGACCGACGGAATGTACTCGCGAGGAACGCGGCCACCGGTGACCTTGTCCTCGAACATGTACTCTTCCTCGGAGTCGGCCGGGAGGGGCTCCAGGGCGATGATGACACGCGCGAACTGGCCGGAACCACCGGTCTGCTTCTTGTGCGTGTATTCGTACTTTTCGACCGTCTTGCGGATGGTCTCGCGGTAGGCAACCATCGGGTTACCCACGTTGGCCTCGACCTTGAACTCGCGACGCATACGGTCGACGATGATGTCGAGGTGGAGCTCACCCATACCACCGATGATGGTCTGGCCGGTCTCGGCGTCGAGCTCGACGGTGAACGTCGGGTCCTCTTCCGCCAGCTTCTGGATGGCGACGCCCATCTTCTCCTGGTCGGCCTTCGACTTGGGCTCGACGGCGACCTGGATAACGGGGGCGGGGAATGTCATCGACTCGAGGACGATCGGCTTGTCCATCGCGGACAGGGTGTCACCGGTCGTGGTGTCCTTGAGGCCGATCACCGCGTAGATGTGGCCAGCGTGCGCCACCTCGACGGGGTTCTCCTTGTTCGAGTGCATCTGGAAGATCTTGCCGATGCGCTCCTTCTTGCCCTTGGTCGAGTTGAGGACCTGCGAGCCAGCTTCCAGCTTGCCGGAGTAGACACGGATGAAGGTCAGCTTGCCGTAGAAGGGGTGAGCTGCGATCTTGAAGGCCAGCGCTGCGAAGGGTTCCTTCTCCGAGGCCTCGCGGACCTCGTTGCGCTCTTCTTCGTCGTGTCCGGGCTTGAAGCCGCGAACCGCGGGGATATCCAGCGGCGAGGGCAGGTAGTCGATAACCGCATCGAGCACGGGCTGAATACCCATGTTGCGCAGTGCGGTACCGCAGAAGACGGGGAATGCACGACCGGAGATGGTCAGCGCACGAACGCCCTGCTTGATCTGCTCAACGGTCAGTTCGCCGTTCTCAAGGTAGGCCTCGGTCAGCTCGTCAGAGCCTTCCGCTGCAGCTTCCATGAGGGCCTCGCGGTATTCTTCTGCCTTCTCTTGAAGCTCTGCGGGGATCTCGCCACGAACGACGAGGGCGCCCAGGGTGGGCTGACCGTTCTCGTCCTCGGCGGGGTAACGCACGGACTCCATGGTGAGCAGGTCAATGGTTCCCTCGAAGTCATTCTCTGCGCCGATGGGCAGGTGCATGACGATCGGGGTTGCGTGAAGACGATCGCGAATGGTCTGAACCGAGAAGTAGAAGTCCGCACCCATCTTGTCCATCTTGTTGATGAAGCAGATACGGGGGACGTCGTACTTGTCAGCCTGACGCCACACGGTCTCAGACTGGGGCTCGACACCTTCCTTACCGTCGAACACGGCAACTGCACCGTCGAGGACGCGCAGCGAGCGCTCAACCTCAACCGTGAAGTCAACGTGACCGGGGGTGTCGATGATATTGATTTGGTTACCGTTCCAGAAGGAGGTCACGGCTGCGGAGGTGATGGTAATACCACGCTCCTTTTCCTGCTCCATCCAGTCGGTGGTCGAGGCGCCATCGTGCGTCTCGCCAATCTTGTAGTTGATGCCCGTGTAGAACAAAATACGTTCGGTCACGGTGGTCTTGCCGGCATCGATGTGAGCCATGATGCCGATGTTGCGAACCTTATTGAGGTCAGTAAGCACCTCGTGTGCCACTACATCAGTCCTTCGTTTGAAGTGAGGGTGTTAAAACATCCTGCCCGCTCCGGATGGGGTCATCGCGAAGCGGGAGGGGTGATCACCAGCGGTAGTGAGCGAACGCGCGGTTCGACTCAGCCATCTTGTGCATGTCTTCACGACGCTTGACAGCGGCGCCAAGACCGTTGGAGGCATCGAGAATCTCGTTGGCGAGACGCTCGGTCATGGTCTTCTCACGACGCTGACGCGAGAAGTCCACGAGCCAACGCAGTGCGAGGGTGGTCGCACGTGCGGGGCGAACCTCAACCGGGACCTGGTAGGTCGCGCCACCAACACGGCGGGAGCGAACTTCAAGGGCCGGGCGAATGTTGTCCAGTGCGCGCTTGAGCACGGAAACGGGTTCCTGCTCGGTGCGCTCACGAACCATTTCGAGTGCGCCGTAAACAATGCGCTCTGCAACGGTCTTCTTACCGTCGAGGAGCACGCGGTTTACGAGCTGGGTCACGATCTTTGAGCCGTATACCGGGTCGTCGACCAGGGGGCGCTTGGGAGCGGGGCCTTTACGAGGCATTACTTCTTCTCCTTCTTTGCGCCGTAACGGGAACGGGCCTGCTGGCGACCACGGACACCCTGGGTGTCGAGAGCGCCACGGACGATGCGGTAACGCACGCCGGGGAGGTCCTTCACACGACCGCCACGAACGAGGACGATCGAGTGTTCCTGCAGGTTGTGGCCTTCACCGGGAATGTACGCGGTGACCTCGATGCCAGACGAAAGGCGCACACGAGCGACCTTACGCAGAGCCGAGTTCGGCTTCTTAGGGGTTGTGGTGTACACACGGGTGCACACGCCGCGACGCTGGGGCGAGCCCTTAAGCGCGGGGGTCTTCACCTTCGCACGCTTGGAGCTGCGGCCCTTGCGGACGAGCTGCTGAATGGTAGGCACTGGTTCTCCAGTTCAATTCCGTCTACGGTTTAAGGATTTCCTTAAACCCATGTCTCAGTCTTCCGCGACTGTTTGAATCCCCCAGCGCGCACAGCGATCCGCCAGGGGCCGGTGTGCCATGATAACGAGGCCTAGTCGCGTCAGAGAATGACACCCGGAGCTCCGACGGAGGGAGCCCGCGCGTTCCGCATTTGGCTCATAGTCGCCGCGATGAGATCACGGAGAAGAACCGATCGGGAACTGTCCACACATAATGTGGACATAGGAAACCCGTACAGTCACGGGTACCGCGTTCAAGAATAGTCAGTCTCACGCCGCTGAGTCAAAGGCAGCGGAAGCAGCATTCTTGTGGGAATGGACACGATTCCACCCGCTACTCCCCTTCTAGACAAAAAGAACCCCGGCCTCGTCACGCATATGCGGAAGAGGCCGGGGAACTTCAGGAAACCGCTGAGGCGGTTACTCCTTGAAGGTCATACCGAAGTCGATCGCTCCAAGGGCATCCAGGAAGTCCGCGGACACCTGGCCATCTTGGAAATCGAGCTCAGAGTAGTTCGAGTTCGCCATTGCCTCGGGGGTGGGCTCAACCGTGACGTTGTTGTAACGCGCCAGGCCGGTACCTGCCGGGATGAGCTTACCGAGAATGACGTTCTCCTTGAGGCCAAGAAGCTGATCCGACTTGCCGTTCATTGCGGCCTCGGTCAGAACCTTCGTGGTCTCCTGGAAGGACGCTGCGGACAACCAGGAGTCGGTTGCCAGCGAGGCCTTCGTGATACCCATGAGCATCTGACGACCGGATGCAGGCTGGCCACCTTCAGCAGCAACCTTGCGGTTCTGCGCCAAGTAGGCCATACGGTCGACGAGTTCGCCGGGCATGAAGGAGGTGTCGCCGGGCTCCAGGATGGTGACCTTGCGGAGCATCTGGCGGACGATAACCTCGATGTGCTTGGAGTGGATACCAACGCCCTGATCGCGGTACACCTTCTGGACCTCGTCCACAAGCTGCTTCTGAGCCACGTTGCGGCCCATGATGCGCAGAACTTCCTTGGGATCCAGCTGGCCCTCGGTCAGTGCGGTACCAGCATCGATGTGCTGGCCCTCTTCGACCAGAAGCTTCTGGCGACGAGAAACCTCGACGACCGAATCTTCCTTACCGTCATCACGGATGATGACGATTCGACGTACCGAGGGATCTTCATCGTCAATGTGAACACGACCAGCGGCCTCGTTCATCTTGGCTTCGACCTTCGGGCTACGCGCTTCGAAGAGTTCCTGAACACGAGGCAGACCCTGGGTAATGTCGGCTGCCGAGGCCGCACCACCGGTGTGGAAGGTACGCATCGTCAGCTGGGTACCGGGCTCGCCAATCGACTGGGCGGCGATAATACCGACGGCCTCGCCGATATCCACCTGCTTGCCGGTGGCCAGTGAACGACCGTAGCAGGTCGCACAGGTACCAACCTGAGACTCACAGGTCAGGACGGAGCGGCAGACAAGTTCCTCGACTCCAGCTGCAACCAGTTCAGCAAGCTGCGCGTCACCGAGGTCATCGCCAGCGTGGGCGACGACGGTGCCGTCTTCCGCAACTGCATCGCGGGCCAGAGTACGTGCGTACGCAGTGGTTTCAATGGTGTCCACTGCTTCCCATTCACCCGCAGAGTTCTTCTGCGCGATCTTGATGCGCACGCCTTGACGGGTGCCACAGTCGGCCTCGCGAACGATCACGTCCTGCGAGACGTCGACGAGACGACGGGTCAGGTAACCAGATTCAGCGGTACGAAGTGCGGTATCAGCCAGACCCTTGCGGGCGCCGTGGGTAGCGATGAAGTACTCGAGAACCGTCAGGCCCTCGCGGTAGTTCGCCTTAATGGGCTGCTCGATCAGCTTCTGCTTCGGGTCGGACACGAGGCCACGCATACCGGCGATCTGCTGAACCTGAGACCAGTTACCACGGGCGCCGGAGTTCACCATGCGGTACACGGTGTTGCGCTCGTCGAAGTTCGCGCGCATGTCGTCGGCGACCTCTTCGGTGCACTGCAGCCACAGCTTCACGAGCTCCTCGTAACGGGTCTCCTCGAGGATGATACCCGTCTCGAACTGCTCAACGATCTCGGCGGCCTTGGCCTCGTAGCGGGCCAGGATCTCGCGCTTACGCGGCGAGGCCTGAATGTCGGAGAACGCAATCGTGATGCCCGACCAGGTCGACCAGTGGAAGCCGGCCGATTTCAGCGCGTCGAGGCAGTCCGCCACGAGCACGTTCGGGTAACGCTGGGTCAGCGTGTTCACGATGTTACCGAGCTGCTTCTTGCCGACGACCTCGTTGATGAACGGGTAGTCGGTGGGCAGCTGCTCATTGAAGATCGCGCGGCCGAGGCTGGTCTCGAGGATCAGCTCGTCGCCGGGCTCCCAGCCCTCGGGGGCTTCCCAGCCCTCGGGCGGCACGGTGCCGTCGGCGAAGCGGATGCGCGCGGTCGCGTTCAGGTGCAGGTTGCCGGCGTCGTACGCCATCTGGGCTTCCGCCTGGCTGGAGAAGTACGGAATCACGGGGTTTCCGTCTTCGTCCTTCTCGACGGGCACCGACGGGTCGGGCGTCGAGGTCAGGTGGAACAGACCGATGATCATGTCCTGCGACGGCATGGCCACGGGGCGACCGTCGGAGGGCTTGAGGATGTTGTTCGTCGACAGCATGAGGATGCGGGCCTCGGCCTGCGCTTCAGCGCCCAGCGGCAGGTGGACAGCCATCTGGTCGCCGTCAAAGTCGGCGTTGAAGGCGCCACAGGCGAGGGGGTGCAGCTGGATAGCCTTACCCTCAATCAGCTGGGGCTCGAACGCCTGGATGCCGAGGCGGTGCAGCGTAGGTGCACGGTTCAGCAGCACGGGGTGCTCGCGGATGACGTCGTCGAGGACGTCCCACACCTCGGGGCGCTGGCGTTCAACCTTGCGCTTTGCAGCCTTCACATTCTGGGCGAAGTTCTTCTCAACCAGGCGCTTCATGACGAAGGGCTTGAAGAGTTCCAGAGCCATCTGCTTGGGCAGACCACACTGGTGGAGCTTCAGCTGCGGGCCGACGACGATAACGGAACGACCCGAGTAGTCGACGCGCTTACCCAGAAGGTTCTGACGGAAACGACCCTGCTTACCCTTGAGCATGTCAGAGATCGACTTCAACGGACGGTTACCGGGGCCTGCAACGGGGCGGCCACGACGTCCGTTATCGAAGAGCGCGTCAACAGATTCCTGAAGCATGCGCTTCTCGTTGTTGACGATGATCTCAGGCGCGCCCAGCTCGAGCAGGCGCTTGAGTCGGGTGTTGCGGTTGATCACGCGACGGTACAGATCGTTCAGGTCAGAGGTCGCGAAACGGCCACCATCAAGCTGAACCATGGGGCGCAGGTCCGGCGGAATAACCGGAATCTTCGTGAGAACCATGGACTCGGGCTTGTTGCCGGTAGCTACGAATGCGTTGATAACCTTCAGACGCTTGATAGCGCGTGTCTTACGCGGGCCATTTTCGTTCTGGATGATTGCGCGAAGCTGTTCAACTTCGCTTTCCAGATCGAAGGTCTGCAGGCGCTTCTGGATGGCGGATGCGCCCATGTCGCCCTTGAAGTAGGTGCCGTAGCGGGCAACCATCGCACGGTAGAGGCGCTCATCACCTTCGAGGTCACCGACCTTGAGGGACTTGAAGCGCTCCCACACCGTCTCCAGGCCTTCGATATCGCCCTCGTAACGACGACGGATCTTGGCCATATCGCGTTCGCCGGCCTTGCGGCGGCGCTCGATCTCGGTTGCGGATGCGTCGTTTGCTTCAAGCTCAGCGATCTCTGCTTCCAGGCGCTCTGCGAATTCGTTGATCGCAGCATCGCGCTGGTTTTCGAGGTGGGTCTTTTCGACCTCGAGCTCAGAACGCAGATCCATCAGATCCTCGTCACGGCCCTTTTCGTCAACCTCGGTGATCATGTAGGCAGCGAAGTAGATGACCTTTTCCAGGTCCTTCGGAGCCAGATCCAGCACGTAGCCCAGTCGCGAGGGAACACCCTTGAAGTACCAGATGTGGGTAACGGGAGCTGCAAGATCAATGTGACCCATGCGCTCACGACGCACCTTGGAGCGCGTCACCTCAACACCACACTTTTCGCAGATGATGCCCTTGTAGCGCACGCGCTTGTACTTACCACACGCGCATTCCCAGTCGCGGGTGGGGCCGAAGATCTGCTCACCGAACAGGCCGTCACGCTCGGGCTTGAGCGTACGGTAGTTGATGGTCTCCGGCTTCTTCACTTCACCGTGGCTCCACGAGGCGATATCGTCGCCCGTGGCCAGGGTGATCTTCAAACTGTCGAACGTCTTGGCGTCCAGCAAAGTCATTGCTCCTTATCAGATCGCATCGATGGTCGCCGCGGCGTTCGGACGCGCATCAAGAGTGATGCCCAGTTCCTCACGCGCATTGAAGTCGTCATCTTCTTCACGCAGGTCAATCACGTTGCCGGCTGCGTCGAGAGCTTCGACGTTCAGGCACAGCGAACGCATTTCCTGGATCAGAACACGGAAGGATTCGGGGATGCCGGGTTCGGGGATGTCCTCGCCCTTAACAATTGCCTCGTAAACCTTGACACGTCCGGTGGTGTCATCGGACTTGATGGTGAGCAGTTCCTGCAGTGCGTAGGCAGCGCCGTACGCCTCCAGGGCCCACACTTCCATTTCACCGAAGCGCTGGCCACCGAATTGAGCCTTACCACCCAGGGGCTGCTGCGTAATCATCGAGTACGGACCGGTCGAGCGAGCGTGAATCTTGTCGTCAACCAGGTGGTGCAGCTTGAGCATGTAGGCGTAGCCCACTGCGATCGGGTACGGGAAGGGTTCGCCGGAACGACCGTCGAAGAGACGCGCCTTGCCCTCGGCGTTGGTGAGAACGTCACCATCGCGGTTGGGGTTGACGTTGCGCAGCAGACCTGCGAGCTCTTCGGCCTCGAGGCCGTCGAAGACCGGGGTCGCGACGGGGGTCTCGGGGGCAACGGTAATGCCGTCCTTGGGCAGGTGCTTGGTCCACTCTTCGCCGGCCTTGACAGCTGCCGAAACATCCCAACCCTGGTGGGCAAGCCAACCGAGGTGGAACTCGAGGACCTGACCGACGTTCATACGGCCGGGGACACCCAGCGGGTTGAGGATGATATCAACCGGGGTTCCGTCCTCGAGGAAGGGCATGTCTTCGACCGGGAGGATCTTGGAAACGACACCCTTGTTACCGTGACGGCCTGCCATCTTGTCACCAATGGTGATCTTGCGGCGCTGTGCGACATAGACGCGAACGGTCTGACGCACGCCGGGGTTGAGATCGTCTTCGTCGTCGTTGAATTCACGAACGCCAATAACGATGCCCTCTTCACCGTGGGGAACGCGCAGCGAGGTATCGCGAACCTCGCGGGCCTTCTCACCGAAGATTGCGCGCAGCAGGCGCTCTTCGGAGGTCAGCTCGGTTTCACCCTTCGGGGTGACCTTACCGACGAGGATGTCGCCAGCGGTGACCTCGGCGCCAATACGAATGATGCCGCGCTCGTCAAGATCAGACAGCGATTCTTCCGAAACGTTCGGAATATCGCGAGTGATCTCTTCTTCACCGAGCTTGGTTTCGCGGGCGTCGACTTCATATTCTTCGATGTGAATCGAGGTCAGAACATCGTCTTCGACAACGCGACGGCTCAGGATGATGGCGTCCTCGTAGTTGAGGCCTTCCCACGACATGTAAGCAACCAGCAGGTTCTTACCCAGTGCAACTTCACCGTTGTCGGTAGCGGGGCCGTCAGCGAGGACATCGCCGACCTCCACGCGCTGACCTTCATCAACGATCACGCGCTGGTTGGTGCAGTTACCGGGGTTCGAGCGCTCAAACTTTTCGAGGCGGTAGGTATCGCGTCCACCTTCGTCCGTGGTCACAACGACCAAGTCGGCGGAAACTTCGGTGACAACACCGGAGTGCTGAGCGATGACCATTTCACCGGAGTCATGTGCGGCACGCTGTTCCATACCGGTACCCACCAGCGGCGCTTCCGTGGTGAGCAAGGGAACAGCCTGACGCTGCATGTTCGCACCCATCAGGGCTCGGTTTGCGTCGTCGTGCTCGAGGAAGGGAATGAACGCGGTTGCCACAGACACCATCTGGCGTGCGGAAACGTCCATGTAATCCACGCGATCACGGGCGATCAGCGTCGGGTCCTCGCCTGCAACACGGCACAGAACCTGCTCATCAATGAAGTGGCCCTCGTCATCGACAGGCGAAGAAGCCTGAGCAATGAAGTGTCCCTTTTCGTCGTCAGCGGTCAGGTACTTGACCTCGTCGGTCACCTGTCCGTTGCGAACAATACGGTAGGGGGTCTCGATGAAACCGAAGGGGTTGATGCGAGCAAAGGTTGCCAGCGAACCGATCAGACCAATGTTCGGGCCTTCAGGGGTTTCAATCGGGCACATACGACCGTAGTGCGAGGGGTGAACGTCACGAACCTCCATGGAGGCACGATCGCGAGACAGACCACCGGGGCCCAGTGCCGACAGACGGCGCTTGTGCGTCAGACCGGCCAGCGGGTTGTTCTGGTCCATGAACTGCGACAGCTGAGAGGTTCCGAAGAACTCCTTGATTGCAGCAACGACGGGACGAATGTTGATCAGGGATTGCGGAGTAATAGAGTCCGTTTCCTGAGTGGTCATACGTTCGCGGACGGTGCGCTCCATACGAGCAAGACCGGTGCGAACCTGAGCCTGGATCAACTCACCCACGGCGCGAATACGACGGTTACCGAAGTGGTCGATGTCGTCGGACTCAACGCGGACCTCGACGGGCTCACCGTGGTGGACGCCTGCGAAGGTCTTCTCACCTGCATGCAGAGCAAGCAGGTACTTCACCGTTGCAACGATGTCGTTGATCGAGAGCACTAGTTCAGAGGTGCCTTCGGGGGAATCAACCGCAAGCTTCTTGTTGATCTTGTAGCGGCCGACCTTTGCCAGGTCGTAGCGCTTGGGATCGAAGTAGAAGTTGTGCAGGAGTGCTTCAGCGGCCTCGACGTTTGCGGGCTCACCCGGGCGCAACTTGCGGTAGATATCGGTCAGTGCCTCTTCGCGGGTACGCGCGGTGTCCTTCTCAAGAGTCTCAAGAAGAATCGGGTATGCGGCGAACTGCTCGCGAATCTCACCTTCCGTCAGGCCAATTGCCTTCAGGAAGTGGGTTACCGACTGCTTACGCTTACGGTCGATACGCACGCCGACAGCGTCGCGCTTATCGATCTCGAACTCCAGCCATGCACCGCGGCTGGGGATGATCTTCGCGTTGAAGATTTCCTTGTCGGAACCGCGATCCGAGGTACGTTCGAAGTAGACACCGGGCGAACGGACCAGCTGAGAGACAACGACACGCTCGGTGCCGTTAATAATGAAGGTGCCACGGGGGGTCATGAGCGGGAAATCGCCCATGAACACGGTCTGGGACTTAATTTCACCCGTGTTGTAGTTCATGAACTCGGCGGTCACATACATGGGTGCCGAGTAGGTGTAATCCTTAGCTTTTGCTTCTTCGACCGAGTACTTCGGTCGCTCCAAGCGGTGATCACGGAACGACAGAGACATGGTGCGTGCCACGTCTTCAATCGGCGAGATCTCCTGGAAAATTTCTTCAAGGCCGGAAACATCCGGAACATCCACGCGTCCAGCAGCCTTTGCGGCATCCACGCGTGCTTTCCATGCATCGTTTCCCAGTAACCAGTCAAAGCTTTCGGTCTGCAGGCCGAGCAGGTTCGGTGCCTGCAGGGGCTCGCGGAGCTTAGCGAAAGAAATGCGGTTCTTGGGCTGGTTGGCAGTGTTGGTACTTGCAGCCAACGGGGGTCCTTCCCTGCGTTTTCATTGCGCGCACACGCCTTTTAGCCCATTAACTGACACCGTCCACATCCGCCCAGCGCCTATTACAGCGAATGGGTACGGGTCACCTCGGGCACAATAAAGCGCAAATACTCATAATAGGCACACGAATATAGGGGTGCAATGTACGGACGAGAATATGTCCAACCTCACGTTCAGCTGGCGCTCAGTTCAACTTCAGCCATTGAAGCTCTTCGCAGAACGTGGTCCGTGCCCCAAGTCGGGCTTGAACCGACGACCCACGGATTATGAGTCCGCTGCTCTGACCGACTGAGCTATTGGGGCTCTGAAAGTGTAACGCGAACTCTCACCTTCAGCGCAACACGAGCCTTGCTCAGCGGCTAATAAACGTTACTTCAGAACAACAACGACATCCGGGTCGCCGGTCTGCGTCTGTTGCACGCGGCTGATTCCAAGGACCTTCGCGACCTCTTCAGCGGTGGCCTTGAGGTTTGGATCCTCGTAGTAAACGGTCGTTACTTCGGTATCCCAACCGCGTGCGTTCGCTGCAGTGGCACCGTCAAAGCCTGCGGAGGAAAGCGCGGAAACCTTCTGCGCTGCCAGTCCCTGTGTTCCGGTTCCGTTCAGCACGGAAATCTTCGCGGAGTGACGCACCGGAATGCTCGGCGAGGGAGAGGGGGTCTCACTTGTCGTCGCCGACGCGGAGGGCGAGGCGGTGGCCTCGGAAGAAGGAGAAGCAGAGGGAGTGGTCGCGCTTGCGCTGGCAGATGCCGTCGCAGTAACGCTGGTCGTAGCCTTCGGCTGCGAGCCACCTGAGGTCAGGATGTGGCTAATCCCCCATGCTGCCGCGGGAACGATCACCAGCACCGCAAGGAAGGGCCATACGCTCTTCCATCGCGAGGGCTGCTGAAGGTGCATGCCCTGGGGCATGTCTTCGCCGGCGCGGTCAAATTCGTCCTTTGGATACTGTGAAGTCACGGCTTCAGAGTAGCGAAATACCCCCGCCCCCGCATAGTCCCTGCCCGCGTGCCTTAGTTTTTCCTGAACGCCTCCCATTGTCGAGGCCATGGCTGGGCACGCCTGCGGTTACAGTAGGTCCGTGGAATCTTTGGATCGAGTGATTGACCCCTCGTGGGCACGTGCACTGGCCCCGGTTGAAGACAAAATTCATGAGCTGGGTGCTCAGCTGCGCGCCGAAGTCGAGGCTGGGCATGGGTATCTTCCCGCCGGAAGCGATGTCTTGCGCGCTTTTACCTACCCCCTGGATCAGGTGAAAGTCCTCATTGTCGGCCAAGACCCCTACCCCACTCCCGGGCATGCGATGGGCCTCAGTTTTTCTGTTGCACCCGGCGTTCCTTTCCCTGCATCTCTGCGCAATATCTTTAAGGAACTCACCACCGATGTGGGCGTTCCCATGCCAACCAGCGGGGATCTGACCCCTTGGTCGAGGCAAGGGGTGTGCCTTCTCAACCGCGTGTTGACGGTTCGCCCCGGACAAGCTGGCTCTCATCGAAAAATGGGATGGGAAGAAGTGACCTCGCGGGCCATTGATGCTCTGGTTGAGCGCCGCGATTCCTCGGGGAATCGTCTTCCACTGGTTGCAATCTTGTGGGGACGAGACGCGCAGTCCCTGCGCGAGCAATTGGGGGATACTCCTGCGATTGAGTCGGCACACCCCTCTCCCCTGTCAGCGCGCCGCGGCTTCTTCGGCTCGAGGCCTTTTAGCCGCGCAAACGCGCTGCTTGAGCAGCAGGGGGCGACAGCGATTGATTGGCGGCTTCCCTAAAGGCGGGCACGTTCAAAGTCACCACTCAGCGAAAAGGGGCACCCGCGTCTCTGCGCGGGCGCCCCATCTCTGTAGAGCTCTAGCGATTACTGCTTAATGAAGCGGAAACGCTGAGCCTTTGAACCGTTGTATCCATAGGTCTGCAGAGGCGTTCCATCAGTATTTCGCCCGCCCTCTAGGTCGAGGAAGAGCAAGGGAGCAACCGCGGATCCAATGGCCAGATCTCCGTTGTCGGTCTCGACGACCATCCATTTCTGCGCGTGAGTACCGTTTGCAGGCTGTTGAGTCACCTTGGTCCCGAAAGCTTTGCTGGCGCCGTAGACATCCAGCACCTTCCCTGAGCCAACATTCGTCAAGATGACATAGCCCTGAGCATCGTGACTAATACGCCACTTTTGGGCAGCACTACCATTCGCCGAATAGAGCCAGACGCGAGCACCAGCGTCCTGCATAGTGGAGTAGGTTATTCGAGCGGTAAATCCTTCCGCGCGCGGCGCGCGTGGACGAGGGAGCCAACGCAGTGGGCAGCGAAGCCGAGCACGCTATATCCCACCCCGTAGATGAGGGCGCTGTCGTTGAAGAACAGGAACATCGGCACCAAGAAACACATGAAAGGCGCGAGCAACCACAGGAGACTAAAGCCCTCCCGCACCCCATCCCAGGCTCCGAAGACCAGCGCGAGGAGCGGCAGGATCGCGAGCAGGATCAGGAACACGAGGCTCTTCACGATCTCCATCGAGTCCGAGGCGCGCGAGACACCGAACCATACCGCCGGCACCAGCAGGTAGATGCCGAACAGCACAGCGATACGAATCCACGTTGATTTTCTCGCCCACCTCATAACTCAATGGTATGCGTGTTCTACAAGAAATAATCCTGCTTGAGACATTGAGTTCGTGAGCCTCGAAAAAGGTGCGCGGAAACGATCGTCGCCGCGCGCGGCGATGCCAGAAGGGCCGAGGGCTAGCTGCAGAGACTACCGAAGAAACCGCGTTTCTTCTTGGCGGCGGCGTACTCCTCTTCGGTATGGTCCTTATCGCACCACTGCTCCGGGGGCACTTGTTCCCTCACCGAGTCGATGTGCTTGCCGCAGCCTTTCCAGGTGGTTTTTCCGCATACTTCACAGGTAGTGGGTCGACACATGATTGTCTCCTTCGTTGATCGGGCCTCGAATCCGTCAGCGGATCCGCTGCATGGTGTTATGAGGTTTTTCTAGGCGGGCTGATTGCTTTGTCGCATCAACCTAGCCGGAGGAACAATTGCTCGAGTTCTTCGATCGAGATGCTCCCGGTTTTGACTAGAGATTCTTCCGCTTCGAGTGTCGGCGCATCATCGTTTTCGAGGATGGAATCCTCGATCGCGCACTGCGACATGATCGTCGCAACCGCGAGGTAGCTAGCGCGTTTTATCGCGGAGTTAACAGCCGCAAACTGGGTCAGCACATCCCGACAGTTCGCATCTCCACTCTCGATGTGGTCGATGAGGCTGTCGAGCTGCCCGCGAGCACGCTTCAAGCGATTGATGACCTGCTTGCGCGTCGTCATGAGCGTCCCTCCCCCGTGACGAGGACAGCCTCGGCCCGATCGCCGAGCCACGCTCGCAGCGTCTGGATGCCACCCGACAGCATGGTCACATTGAAGCCCGCGTGGCGCGCGATGCGGTAGCCGATCCAGGAGCGCACGCCCGCCGCGCACATGACAACAAAAGACTGGTCGCCGACCTTCTCATCGACCCAAGAGCGGACTTCATCGAGGCGGTCGCGCAGCTGGGTGTGCGGAATGTTGAGTGAGTTGGGCATGTGCCCGGCCGCGTATTCCCCCACCGTGCGTACGTCGAGGACCGGCATATCCTCGGTCAGGGCGTCCGGACCGGTGAGGATGAGCTCGCCGGTCAGCACGTTGTGCGCGACCATTCCGGTCTGGTTGACGGGGTCCTTGGCTTGGCCGTAGGGCGGGGCGTAAGCGAGGTCCAGGTCGATGAGGTCCGTCGCCTTCAGGCCGGCCCGCATGGCGGTCGCAATGACGTCGATGCGGCGGTCCACACCGTCGGCGCCCACGGCTTGCGCGCCGAGAATCTGTCCGCCGGTGCCGACATGCATGAGGATGTGCACGGGCTTGGCGCCGGGGAAATAGCCCGCGTGCTGGTTAGCGTGCGTGTGCACCGTGAAATACTCCGCGCCCGAGGCATCGAGGGCCTGGCGGTTAGCGCCGGTCATGGCGGCGGTGAGGTTACCAACCCGAACGATCGCGGTGCCCTGAGGGCTCGGGATGGGGCGCGCGGTAGCCTCGCCTTGTTCGGCGTCGGCAATAGCGTCAGCGACGAGGCGTCCCCCGCGGTTCGCGGGTCCGGCTAGGGCGACGGGGCGGTCGTGGTCGCGGCCAACCGTGGCGTCGCCGACCGCGTAGATGCCATCCGCGCTGGTGCGCCCGTGCTCATCGACGAGGATGTAGCCGCGGTCGGTCTCGATGCCCGCGGCCTCGGCAAAGGCAGTGTCGGGGCGCACGCCGGTCGACAGGACGATAACGTCGGCGGTCAGGACGCTCCCATCGGAAAGGGTCACGCAGTCGTGGTCGTCGCCGTGGGTGACGGACTGGGCAGCAACGCCTGCATGGACACACACGCCAAGAGCGCGCAGCTCCTGTGTGACCAGCGTGGCCATCTCGACTTCGAGGGGCGGCAGGATGTGCTCGGCGAACTCGACGAGGTGGGTCTCGAAGCCTCGCTGCGCGAGGGCTTCGGTGGCCTCGATGCCGATGAACCCGGCACCCAGGACAACGGCGCGCGTGCCCGAGGCCTCGCGCAGGGCAAGGGCATCGTCGACCGTGCGCAGCGTGTGCACCCGCGGAGAGTCGAGGCCGTCAATCGGGGGCCGGCTGGCGAGGCCGCCCGGGGAAAGGATCAGGTGATCATAGGTGAGCGTGTAGGCCTCGCCGGTCTCAGTGTCAGTGACCTGGACGCTGTGCACCGCCGGGTCGATCGCAGTGACCTCGGAGTTGATGCGCACATCGAGGTTGAGCGCAGCTTTGAGAGTTTGCGGGGTGTGGAGGAGGAGCCTGGCGGGGTCTTCGATCTCGCCGCCAACGTAGTAAGGGAGCCCGCAGTTCGCGAATGACACGTATTTGCTGCGCTCCAACACGATGATCTCGGCGCCCTCGTCGCGCCTGCGCAGGCGGGCCGCCGCGCTCATGCCACCGGCGACTCCTCCGACGACTACAACTCGCATGTGCGGCTCACTTTCTGGCTCGGTGGAATGTCTTCTTTGCCTCCCCCAAGAATACCCCTGGGGGTATTGGGAAACAAGATTCCAACGCATACAGCAGATTCCACAGCCTTCGAGAAAACTCTCTCCTCCTGACTCAATATTTTTGGGGCACAACGATGGCCGAATTCATTTTTTCCTTAATTCTTTCGGAGACCTCACTGGTTCTACTCCGACTTTTGCGACGGATCGGAGTCACGGATCGCCACATATATCCATATAATTCCGACGAGACTTTGCGCGCTAAACACACCTACCGGAATGAGTGGAGAAATGGTCGCATGGTAGATTCCTTGAATAATGAAGAGTAAGCCTGAATCTGCATAAGCAACTGCTAAGCAAATGAGTGGGACTGAACCTGCTCGTTGAACCTGATACCAGGACGACTCCGACTCTAATGCCGCCTTCGTCCTGATTCCCGCCCACATATTCGGAGGCAACTTGTCATTTCGCATCGCTCGCGCTAGACCAGCCAAGCAGAATGCAGCAACAAACGTTAAGAGTCCTAGACCAAATGAGATGAGTCCGTCCATCTCTCTCCTGTCAACTAGGAGCGCCTTTGCATAATCTGGATGAACAATTACAAATTTACCGCGCCAACGGAGCAATTGCTGCTTCGACAACTTAAATTTATGAGATTCAAAAACATTTTGAAAGCTTGAAAATCTAGGAAAAACCGGAAGCCGGTCTCCCGGATAAAAAATGGAGCCACCTGTCGGACTCGAACCGACGACCGTCCGCTTACAAGGCGGGTGCTCTACCAACTGAGCTAAGGTGGCAACCCACATAGTGTGCCATGACTGAGGCCGCAAAGACGAATTAAAAATCGCAATGTGGCTCACACGCCACCTTTAGGCACTCAAAACAAGCTGAGCATCAATACAAAAACGCTACGCGCCAGCAGTTCTCCCCCACAGCTACAAAGAAAGGGCGCGTACGCGACCAAGTCACGCACGCGCCCTAACACTTTAAGGTCCAAAGCGCGATCACCCTAGGGGATCACCTTGCCCTCACTTCGAAGCGGACGCCGGTCCCGCGGCAGCAAGCTGCTGCTGAATTGCCGGGTAGATACCATCAACCGTGGTCACGCCAAGCTTCGAGAAGTCCAGAGCAGTCTTGTCATTGATGACGAACTCGGGAGTGCCCAAGGAATTGGGACTGCGGCCCTCGTAGGTTGCATTTCCCCACGCCTGAGTCGTCTTGGTCAGGTATTCATCAACGCCATTCTCGGGGAAGGAATTCACGACATCCTCGGGAATTCCAACCTGCGTTGCAATGGACTTGACCTGCTTGGCTGACTTCGATAGGTCCTGAACAACGGAGCCGTTACCCGAGTTGTAGGCCTCATTGAAGTAGGCAAGAAGCGCATTGTGGAACCTGCCCCAGGTCTGAGCATCGACCTTTTGCGCGGCGATCAAAGAAGCGGTGGTTGCGGCGTACTGATAGGGCGCCTTCACCGTATTCACCGGCTGGTACTTGATGTTGAATTTGCCATCGAGAGCATCTTGAGTGGCTTGTTCACCGAAGGCAACGTCATAGGCTGCGCAGACGTGGCAGGAGTAATCAAAGTATTCCGTCAGCGTCGGAAGGGATTCATCGATCTTGCCAATGCCCAAGTGAGAAACCACAATCGGTCCGCCGTCCCCGTAGGAACCGATGGTAGCGGTCGCAGCTTGGCTGTCCTGAACCTTCTTGTGGTTTGACTGAATGATCACCGCGGCGATCGCGCCAATGATCACAACAAGAATCAGTACGACCAGTCCGATGATGATGTTTCGGGTTCGGCGATCCGCACGTGCCTGTTGCTCACGCAGTTGCTGAGCTTTCTCACGCACTTCCTGCGAGCGAGACGGCTTTGCCATTGTCTGGGCCTTTCTGTTGATGTGCATCCAAGCCTAGCGAGCATTACTCACCGACGCACAATGCCAACGCTGATGCTACGCGTTTAATTCCAGAAGGTCATTGACATAACCGTCCCCCGCGGACGATCTACAACCGCTCAGTTAGAAATTTCCCGCGAGGATAACCGCGATAGCAAGCACACCAATCAGCCCAAGTATGACCTGCATCCATACCCGCGGCGCACAGACCCGCACAGCTACGCTCAGGCCAGTACGAAGCGGACGTCCCGTTGGCATCACCCACATTCCCCACAGGGAAATCGTTGTCAGCACCCACGTCAGCAGAACCCAGGATGGATTCATTGCTAGCCAAGAATCAGACTGAATAGGCGTCTGCCCCGTCACGACCAGCGGGAACCACGAAATACCGGGATTTCCCAACCTGGTTGCAAAAAAGCCCGAATGGATTGACCAGCCGATCTCCGCGTAGAAATCACGTGAGAAGAGAACCCACTGCCCCCAAGCCAATGCCGTGCCCGGGAAAAGGCCAATTGCCGTCGACAGTATCGCTCCGAGTCCCGTAAAGGGAAGCATTCCAAGCGCTGCCCAGTTGTCACTGGAACGAACCTCTTGATTGCGGATCCGTCGGTTTTCGCGCCATCTGTATGCGCCACCGAGCACCGCGAAAATAGCAGTGATCACGCCGACAAGGATCAGCCCGCTCATCCCCATATATATAGGTGCAAGAGCAAGCGCGGCCAACGCGATAAGTCCAATGAAATTCGCTGTTTTCAGGTGCTGCCACTCGTAATGACGTTGTTCGGTCACGAACTCGACATTCGGGGGGATTGCCGCCTGACGGTATCCATCCTCTGCGGGAAGATAGCTTGTTCCCATTGACGAGGCCGTAGGAGCGATGGGGGGCAAATAAGCAGTTTCCCCTCCCCCGCTTCGGCCTTCCCAGCCCCGCGAGTCGGCAACGGTCTGGGGATAAACCTGCGTGGCTTCGGGATCGACATAGGAGGGATCCTCTGCATAACCGCTCTCCATCACGCGAGTTGCATCCGCGTCTGCGGGTTCAAGGACCGACGTACGCTCTCTCTCAGAGGCAAAACGCTCTTCGCCTCCATTTTGCTCGCTCAGGCCGGCCACCACAGTAGGCGCCTGCGAGGAAGTTGCGGGCGCAAGAAGACGGGCCCAATTGAGGCCTTCCCACGCCATAGAGCCGCCATAAACCGCCATGTCGCCGAGGTGGAACTTACCCCACTGTGCCAGCTCTCGAACAACTTGATCGGGGCTTGGGCGCACATGAGCGTCGGGATGCAGAGCCATGCGCATGAGCGAGGCAACTCGCGGATCGAGTCCTCGCGTATCGGGTTCGCCTTTGAGGACTCGGTCCAAAATCCCCTCTGTGGCGCCTTCCCCGTAGGGAGGCCGCCCGGTCAGCGCAGTCAGCAGAGTGGCCGTCCAGCCCCACCAGTCCGTAGCCGCCGAGGCCCGCCCTCCCCTGAGTAATTCGGGTGCGGTATAGCCCGCGGTACCGGAAACGAGGCCGGTTTGGGTCAGCCGGGCCTCGTCCTGTCCCATCGCGATACCGAAGTCAATGAGCACGGGGCCGCGGGGTGAACAAATGACATTGGAGGCTTTGACGTCGCGATGAATAATCCGGCGCGCATGAACATCTTCAAGGGTTTGAGCAAGAGCGCCACCGATTGCGGCAACACCACCGATGTTCAGCGCTCCCCTGGAAAGAAGTTCAGACAGTGTCGGACCGGGAATGTATTCACTGACGACGAAGGGCTGGGTGGCATCAATCTCAATATCTAAGATGTGCGCAACCCCTCCACCGCGAATCGAGTTAACCGTCCGAGCCTCACGTAGGAGACGCTCACGATAGTCCTCATCGGCAGCCAAGGCGGGGTGAAGGATTTTTAACGCAACGCGTTCTCCGGCCTCGTCACAGGCAAGCCACACGGTGGCAGCGCCTCCCGCGCCCAGGCGCTTGAGAAGGCGGTACCCACCAATCATGTCTTGCTCACGCATCACCCCAAGCCTAGCGAATGGTTGACGAATTTCAGGCCTCACGTGCACTGTCGACAACAAATGGGGCTGGAATTTGTACGACAAGCGGTGCTATGGTGAGCGAGTGCGAACTTCACATCTGATGTGAGGCAAGCGCGGCGGCAGTGAAGACGCTGTCGTCTGGTCTCTACAAAGGATCGTCCGGCACGTACCGCCGGTGGAGGTTCAATATGGCAACTGTAACTTTTGACAAGGCGACCCGAATCTATCCCGGGTCTGACAAGCCAGCAGTCGATCAGCTCGATCTTGAGATCCAGGATGGTGAATTCCTGGTTCTCGTCGGTCCTTCCGGTTGTGGCAAGTCCACGTCCCTGCGAATGCTCGCGGGTCTTGAAGACGTGAACTCCGGCCGCATCTTCATTGGCGATAAGGACGTCACCGACGTACAGCCGAAGAACCGAGACATTGCAATGGTCTTCCAGAACTACGCTCTGTACCCGCACATGACCGTTCGCGAGAACATGGGCTTCGCGCTGAAGATCGCGGGCACTCCCAAGGCTGAGATTGCTCAGCGCGTTGAGGAAGCAGCACGCATCCTCGACCTGGAGCCCTACTTGGATCGTAAGCCGAAGGCGCTCTCCGGTGGTCAGCGTCAGCGTGTGGCAATGGGCCGCGCAATTGTCCGTAAGCCTCAGGTCTTCCTCATGGATGAGCCTCTGTCCAACTTGGACGCCAAGCTGCGTGTCCAGACCCGTACCCAGATTGCTTCGCTGCAGCGCGAGCTGGGCGTCACCACCGTGTACGTGACGCACGACCAGACCGAAGCTCTGACCATGGGTGACCGCATTGCGGTTCTGAACAACGGTCTGCTCCAGCAGGTTGGAACTCCTCAGGAAATGTACGAGCACCCGGCCAACGAATTCGTTGCAGGCTTCATCGGCTCCCCCGCCATGAACCTGGGCAAGTTCAAGGTCGAGGGCAACGTTGCAAAGCTCGGCACCGCAGAGGTTCCGCTGTCGCAGGCAACCCTGGATGCCATGGTTCCCGAGGACGAAGGCAAGATCACGATCGGCTTCCGTCCCGAGGGCCTCGAGGTTGTTTCTGAAGACACCGAGAACACCATTCCGATCGAAGTTGAATTCGTTGAGGAACTGGGTTCGGACGCCTACATCTACGGTCACCTTGCAGGTGCAGACTCCGGCCACGGCCTGGGTTCGGGCAGCGAAGGAAAGGGCGAGCAGCTGATCGTCCGCGTTCCTCCGCGCACTGCTCCGAAGCCCGGCGGCGTGATCCACACTCGCATCAAGGCTGGACAGCAGCACAACTTCTCTGCATCCACCGGCGATCGTCTGCCCGAGTGATCAAGAGTTTCTGATCATTCAAACGGCTCACACGGGGCCCGCAACCACACGGTTGCGGGCCCCGTGCCCTATCGTGCAATGAATGAGACAATAGAGCCATGCCCATTCCCTCAACGCTTGAGATCACGGCAGCAACGGTTGACCCGGCACTGCTGGATTTACCTTGGGATCTTCCCCTTGAAGACTGGCCCAAGGAAATCCTTGCCGCACTTCCACGCGGCATTTCACGCCACGTCGTTCGCTTCGTCAATCTTTCCGACAGGGTGATCGCAGTTAAAGAGATCGGGGAAAGCGTCGCGTACAAAGAGTACGAACTCCTTCGCGACCTCTCACGAATGGGAGCTCCCTCGGTTATCCCCACGGCAGTTGTCAGCGGCCGGCGAGATGCTTTTGGTGAGGAACTCGCAGCCGTATTGGTAACCGAACACCTGCAGTTCTCCCTTCCCTACCGCGCAGTCTTCTCGCAGCACATGACGCCAGACACCGCGGGACGCTTAATTGATGCTTTGGCTGTCCTTCTTGTTCGCCTCCATCTTCTGGGCTTCTATTGGGGCGATGTTTCACTGTCGAACACCTTGTTCAGGCGCGATGCCGGGTCATTTTCTGCCTACCTCGTCGACGCGGAAACCGGTGAAATCCATCCTTCTCTGACCGAAGGGCAGCGCCTGTACGACGTCGATCTTGCGCGCACCAACATCATCGGTGAACTCATGGATCTGCAGGCGGGATCTTTCTTCCCCAGCGAAGAAGACCCAATCGAAGTCGGCGACCGCATTCGTTCCCGCTACCTTGAGCTCTGGGATGAACTCACGGGTCCTGAGGTCATCGAAACCAACCAGAAATGGCGTGTTGCTCAGCGTATCCGCCGACTCAATGATCTGGGCTTCGAGGTCGGAGAACTTCAGATGTCCTCGGATCTTAATGGCACCCACATGATCATCACCCCGAAGGTTGTCGACGCCGGCCACCATCACCGAAAGCTCATGCGCTTGACCGGCATGGATGTCGGCGAAAATCAGGCACAGCGAATGCTCAATGACATCGAGACCTACCGTGCAATGACCGGGAAGAACAAGATCCCCCTGGAAATCGTTGCTCACGAGTGGATGAACGAAGTCTTCGAACCCGTCATCAGCGCTGTTCCCGCCGAACTTGCTGCGAAGCTTGAACCCGCACAGATTTTCCACGAATTCCTTGAGCACCGCTGGTATTTGGCCGAAGAGGCCGGACGCGACATCCCCCAAGATGAGGCGATCGAGTCCTACGTGAAGAGCATTCTTCCGACCAAGCGTGACGAAGCGATGCTGCTGGATCCGGCGCTGATGGCCCAACCTGAGGAAGGCACGGCCTCGGAGATGGAAACGCTCACTGAAGAAGAGGGTTTCAGCCGCCAAGAAGAGCGCGCGGGAATTGACGGAATGCACGGGAAAGCTGACGAGACCGAAGAGAATTCGGGTCGCCCAAAGATGCAATTCGTCCCGGGGATTGGCTTAATTCCCGTCGACGATTACTTCTAGACCCTTATATGGCCTCGGCACGTGTTGTGAAGAAATGAAGGATACACAATGAGCGAATTCCCAAAGATTATTGCCCATCGCGGCGCATCGACCCTAGCACCCGAGAATACGATCGCAGCCTTCGCTAAGGCCTCGGAAATTGGCGCACGCTGGTGCGAATGCGATGTGGGCGTCATGGCTGACGGGACACTGCTGGTGATCCACGATGACACGGTCGACCGCACAACGAATTCTTCAGGTTCTTGGGATTCCTGGGGCTACGGGGAACTGCGCCGACTTGATGCGGGTGCATGGTTTTCTCCGACCTACCGTTTCGAACGCATTCCTGAGCTGGCCGATGTGGTGTCTTTTGCGAATGCGACGCAGACATCCTTCAATATTGAGCTGAAGCCTCGAGCCGCGGGGAAGCGCCGCGATACATTGGTTGAAAACCTTGAGGTTGCACTGCAGTCCTTCAAAAATAAGAGTGGGCTGCTGATTTCTTCCTTCGACCACGAGCTGCTCGGCGCAGTCCGTAAAGCGATGCCCGAGCTTCCACTGGCCTGGCTGTGCCGTCGCGATGAGGTCACTAATGGTTCCTGGCGTCAGGCTGCCGATCTTGGATGCAGCGCCATCCATCCCGCTTGGGAAGGGCTGACCGAGGTTGAGGTGAGCGAGATGCTGAGCGCTGGCTTCGAAGTGAACGCCTGGACCGTCAATTCTCTTGAGGATGCACGCACAGCCGCGAAATGGGGAGTCAGCGGGATCTTTACCGACCGCGTACAAGATTTTCCCGCCGAGGCCCTGGCTCGCGCTTAAGAGTGCTGAATCACCCACGCCCACATGGCGATTGCCGCGGCGTGGCCCACGTTCATTGAGCGAGTCGAACCGCGCTGCGTGATGTGGAGGATCTCGCCGCACTGAGCGCGCATTTCTTCGCTCAAACCACTGGATTCTTCCCCAAATATCAGGCATGCCTGAGCGGGAAGCTGGTGACCTTCCAGCGGAATTGAACCTGGCACATTGTCAATGCCAACCAGCGACAATCCTCTTTCACGAACCGAATCAGCGAATTCCGTGAGATCGCTGTGATGGACGACATCTAGGTATCGATCCGTGACCATCGCGCCACGCCGATTCCACCGCCGTCTTCCAACGATATGTATGCGACTAACTCCCAGAGCATTCGCACTACGAACAATTGAGCCGATATTGAAGTCGTGTCCCAGATTCTCGATGGCAATCTCAAAGGGAAGTGCGTGAGCGGCGATATCGGCGATGACCGCCTCCATTTTCCAATAGCGGTAGCGATCCTCGACATTGCGTCGATCACCGTCGGCAAGCAGATGGGGATCGTAGACATCATCGCTCGGCCAGTTCTCGGGGCCGCCTGGCCAGGGTCCAACGCCCACTTCTGGCTGAGAGTTTGTGTCCATCATCGCCTTCTTCCTACCGAATGAACCCGCAAACAGATACATTAGATGCATGACGAATTCACTTTCCACCGCACTGTCGGATATGCCCCCAATTAGCGCATGGCTGTCAGATATGGACGGCGTTCTTGTAAAAGAGAATCGTGCTCTTCCCGGTGCTCAAGACTTCATCTCGGCGTTGGAAGAAAATGGGATCCCTTTCTTGGTTCTCACGAATAATTCGATCTTCACAAACCGTGACCTTTCTGCCCGGCTTGCGAACTCGGGCCTGAAGGTCCCCGAGGAACACATCTGGACCTCTGCCAATGCGACTGCCGCCTTCCTCTCCCAGCAGTCCCCCAATTCGACGGCTTATGTCATTGGCGAGGCAGGACTGACGACGGCTCTGCACACCGCGGGCTACGTCATGACCGACCAGGACCCCGAATACGTCGTTCTTGGAGAGACCCGCTTCTATGACTTTTACGCGCTCACCACGGCAATCCGCCTGATCGAACGCGGTGCGAAGTTCATTGCAACCAACCCGGATGTCTCGGGCCCTTCCGATGAAGGAACCCTACCCGCAGCAGGTTCCATCGCAGCAATGATCCAAGCAGCGACCGGCAAGGCTCCCTACTTTGTTGGTAAGCCAAACCCCGTCATGATTCGCGCCGGCCTCAACAAGATCGGTGCCCACTCCGAACAAGCTGCAATGGTTGGCGACCGCATGGATACGGATGTCCGCGCAGGTGTCGAGGCCGGCATGAGGACCTTCTTGGTGCTCTCGGGTTCGACGCACTCTGATGACGTGGCAAACTTCCCCTACCGCCCCTTCCGTATCTACAACGGAATTGGTGACCTGATCCGTTACGTCCAGCCCGCATCCAACTGAATGGGAACAATGATCACTCACGATCCTCAGCTCCTTGCCCTACGCAGCCTCACTGCACCGATACTGGACACCGAAGAACCACTTGCGCACCTCAATGAGATTTCCTTGAGCGCTCAAGGTGCGGCTGTTTGCGGTCACGTTCTCATTGATCTTCTCGAGGAAAATGACCTCGCAATCGGTGACTACGAAGTGGTGATCGCGCCCGAAGGTGACGGCGCACTTGCTGCCGCGATGATTCACGCAGCGGGAGGGCGAGGGCTGGATCTGGATGCCGCACTTCTTCGTCCGACTCAGGCGACGGCCTCGGACGCATCTTTCACCGGCGCTCCCATCCACGGGCGTCCGGCGGTCCTTCTAGCGAACTCTTCATTGGTCGACACCGGTGCGCTTCATGAAGCTGTAGAAGCTGCAGGCGCCACGGTGGTCGGAATTGTTTCGCTTCTCCCCGACCCCTCGACGCGGGATTTTGCAAGCGAAGCCGGACTCACCTACTGCGCCCCATCGCTTGCTGATTGATCACCAAAATGGTCATCATCACGTGATGTATGACATATAATTATGCGTACTCATTCCGTGAAGACAACGAGGTCTGCCCATGGTACGCCGCAACCGCAGTACTGCATCTGTATCTATTAACCCGCGCTCGGCGCAGAACATGTCGACCCGACCGGCCGACTTTACTGCGACCAAGCAACGCCTGAGCCCCTTCAAGGTGTTTGGAGCTGTGGGCGCGCTGATATCGATCATCACCTGCCTGTTCATCCAGCTGCCGGGCCTCGATGCCTCGGGAACCCGAATGTTTGGGATCTTCTTAGCGGCAATTCTCCTGTGGGTCACCGAGGCCGTCCCCCTTGCGGGCACCGCGGTCCTGGTGATTTTCCTCGAGGTCCTCTTCATCTCCGACCACGCTCTTTTGAGCATCCCCGAGAAAGCCCCCGCCTACACAAAGTTCTTCGGAGCTCTGGCCAACCCAGTCATCATTCTCTTCTTGGGCGGATTCATGGTTGCCGACGGAGCTGCGAAGTACAAGGTCGACCGTGCGCTCTCCGCAGTGCTGCTGAAACCATTCATTGGCAAGCCACGCCTGACCGTCTTGGGCGTCATGCTCATCACCGCAATCATGAGCATGTTCATGTCAAACACCGCAACGACTGCGACCATGTTCGCTGTCATGATGCCGGTCATCATGGCCCTTCCCGAAGGTAAAGCACGAACAGGCATTGCCTTATCGATCCCGGTTGCTGCGAATGTTGGCGGCATGGGAACACCTGTTGGCACTCCCCCGAACGCCATCGCCTTGGGTGCCCTTGAAAACGCGGGTATCAAGGTGACCTTCTTCCAGTGGATGCTGGCAGCTGTCCCGCTCATGTTGGTTCTTTTGGCACTTTCATGGGCATTCATCGCGTGGCGCTACATCCCTTCAAATGCAAAGTTCGACATTGACACCTCTGCGCGATTCGAGAAGTCAAAGAGTGCCATCATCTTCTATGCGGTCGCAGGCCTGACGATCCTACTGTGGATGACGGAATCCCTGCACCACATCTCCTCCAATATCGTTGGCTTCCTTCCCGTCGTCATTCTGCTCATGACAAAGGTGATGAGCGGTGATGACCTGCGCGCATTGGATTGGCCTGTCCTGTGGCTAGTTGCCGGAGGCATCGCGCTTGGTTCCGGCGTTAGCGCGACCGGCTTGGATAAATGGATGCTCGGTTCAATCAAGTGGGCCTCAATCCCCGGTGCACTGCTGATTCTGGTTTTGGCGCTGGTCGGCTGGGTCACCTCAAACGTCATCTCGCACTCGGCCTCGGCGAACCTCCTGGTCCCCATGGGCATGGGCCTTGCAGCCACGGTATCGACGGGCGCTGCGGAGATCGCCATGGTCATTGCCCTTGGCTGCTCGCTGGGCATGTGCCTACCGATTTCGACCCCTCCGAATGCAATCGCCTACTCGACAGGAACCACTCCGACAAAGGAAATGGCCATTGTCGGTGTCATCGTCGGCGTCATCGGTATTATCCTTCTCTCCTTCGTCGCGCCTTTGACCTGGGGTGCGATCGGGGTGATGTGAGTGTCCTTTCCCCCAGCCGAGGCCTCTTTCGTGAGCACACCTGGGCTTGCGCACGGGTGGACGCAAGGCCCTGCGCAAGGAGATGCTCAGGTTCTTGAACGAACCGATGTCCGCAGTGGTGGGCACCGGGAGGGCTATCACATTCATGTCCTAGTAGTTGGAGATAATTCCCGCCAAATTGCCGCTCCTCTCACACGCGATCTCACGCAGTCTTTCCCAAACCTCTGCTTTGATCGCATCCAGGATCTCAACGATCTAGGCGTCTTCCTCGAGGACCTAGGGGATGATGACCATGTGGTCTTGGGAGTCGCAACCAGCGAGGTTCCCAACGTCGATGCCCTGATCGAATCTGCGCGCGCGTCCTCTCTCATGGCGTCGACTCAGTGGATGCTGGTGACCGACCAGGAAATTCATACCGACCTCGCGGTATGTACGGAATCGGGACATTTAGCCTCCGTCGTGCGCTCCCCGTGGACAGTACCTTTGCTGTCCGGCCAGGCGTATTCGACCATGCGCCGTTACCTCGAGGAATGCGGGTACTGCGGAGGTGAGATCCTCGCTCTCATCCAGGGTGCACCTTCTTTTGCGGTTCAAGGACCAATCCTCGAAGGCCTCGATCTCAATGAGGCTCAGGTTGTCTACGAATTACTTGAAGGTGTCGAGAGGGTTCTGGGTCCTCGGCCTCGGATCATTCTTCCGCGGGGAACTCACCTGCTGACGCAGGGCCACAGAGTCGAAGCAGTTCACCTGGTCCTTGAGGGGACGGTTTCCCTCCACCGCGACTCACGCCACGGCGAGGTCCTTGCCCACCTTGCAACCTCGGGCCCGCTCATTGGTCTTATTTCGCTTGCGCGAGGCGAGAGTGCCTTTTTCACCGCGCTGACGACAAGCGAAGCAACAGTGGTGCGTCTAACCACCGAACAGCTTCAGATCGCTCTGACAGAAGATCCATCAATTTCAACGGTTTTAACCGCGTTGGCAATTCGTTCACTGACGCGACGCCTCATGCGCGCCGAGGACCTTCACGTCGAAAATGCGATGCTGGCCGAAGACTTGGAGCGCCAGAAAGAAGAACTGGCGGCTACCTTGGAAGACCTGCGTGCAACGCGCGCAAAGCTTGTCGAAGGTGCGCGTTTTGCCATGCTCGGCGAACTCAGCGCTGGGATCGCCCACGAGCTCAATAATCCCGTCACCGCGCTTTTGAGGGCGGCCGGGCATCTTCGCGAAGATACCGAGGACGTTGTCAGTTCACCCGAACCTGAGGCATGTCTCAAGGCGCTCAACTGCGCGATGGACCTTCCGCCCCTTTCGACCGCTCGCGAAAGGGAACTGCAAAAGGAATTCTTGCCGATCCTTCACGATCGCAGTGTTATTCGGCAGCTGATCCGCGCAGGTCTGAGCGACCGCACGCAGGCGCAAAAACTTGCAGATGATCCCAAGCAGCTGCTTGCCTTCCAGGCAGGAGCTCGATTGGGAAGCTCCCTACGATCGGTTTTAGCGTCGGGCGAGCGCATCATCGCACTCACGCAGTCCTTAAAGGGCTACGCGCGCCCTGATGCCGACGAACGTAAAGAGGTCGATGTTCGGCGCGGAATCGATGATGTGCTGCGATTAACCTCGCACCGGGTTCACGGAATCGATGTCGTCTGCGAATACGAGGACGTTGAGCCAGTCCTGGCTCACCCCAGCAAATTGCAGCAGGTCTGGACAAATCTCATTGTGAACGCGGCTGAAGCAATCGAGGACGAGGCCGCAGACCTCAAGGCGCGCGCAGAAGCCAACCCGGCCTCGGGAATTCAGCTTCCCGCGCGCGGCCATGACGAAGCGCGAATTACCATCCGGGCAGCGATGGATGGAGATCAGGTCGAAGTGCAGATCTGCGATAACGGCCCCGGTATTGCACCCGAGGTTTTGGACCGTATCATGGAACCACATTTCACAACGAAGGCTGGCCGCGTGCGCTTCGGCTTGGGAATGGGCATGTCCATCGTCCACTCGATCATCGCTGATTTGGATGGGCGACTACTCATTGACTCTCACCCGGGATCCACTACGATGCGGATCCTTATTCCAGCACACCATGTTCACGAGGAGGAATCATGACGCTGACCATTTTGTCCCTCGAAGACGAGGCCGAGGTTCGTCAGGCGCTAGAACGTGACCTTGAGGAATTTGACGGTCGCGTCCGTTTGGAATTGGCAGAAGACGCCTCCGATGCGTGGAGCGTTGTCGAGGAAATCGAGTCGGATGGGGATGAGCTTGCACTGGTGCTCTCCGATCATCGTCTACCGGGAAAGTCTGGTGTCGATTTCCTTGTTGAGCTCACTGCGGATCCAAGGTTTAGTTCGACTCGCACAGTGTTGGTCACGGGACAGGCAGATCAAAGTGACACCATCAAGGCACTGAACCAGGCCGGTTTGGATTACTACATTGCCAAGCCTTGGGATCCACAAACGCTTCGAAACGTTGTTCGCGAGCAGCTGACGGACTATGTGCTTGAGACTGGAATCGACCCTCTTCCCTACATGCCCGTCCTCGACGGAGTTCGAATCATGGAGTCAATTCGGTAAGTAAAGGCCATGTGGGGTTCTTGAACCTCAAGAACCCCACAGTTCCAGAGCTTCCCAATTCATCGGCGCTCCCATCGATGAAATATCAATGTGCTGCGTGCTTGGGAATTCAGCGAGAACTGAGGGCAATGCTGTCTTATCTCCAATCTTGAATCGATCAAGAAAATATTGAGTGAGAGTCAGAAGATAAAACGCACGATTGTTAGGACCGGCGTTTCCAATGACCTCACTCGTTTCCACAGCCTGTGGAAACAAAGGCTTAGACGGAAACACCCGGTTAAAAAGTCTGTTGTGGTGTGCAGAGATATTCCTCATCACCCGAAGCGCATTGAGCCACGAATTCATTTCAGATGCCGTGATACCGACGCCTGCCAAAATCGCATCCTGAACTCCGCGTGGGAGCATGGAGAATAATGTCTGCAACGCGCCCCAATCAAGCAGTTGAACAGCCACCCAAATCGGCAGCTCACCCCCACAACTCTGTCGGTAGTGCTTCGCAAAGTCTTCGTTCGAAGTAGATAGTTTCTTGTCATACCGCGCCTTCCAGGAGTCATAGCGCGTCTGCTTGCTTCGCTTCTCTACATGTAGAGCTGTGGGCCCTAATTTTGTTACATCTAGGTGCATAGCTGGGTCAATCTTCCCAACTTCATTTCCAATCCAGCTTCGAAGCGCTATCTCAATACAAGCAAGCTGAGAAAATACCGCTGAACGTAGCTTCACATCAAAGGCATACAGTGACAATACGTCGGCGAATCGAGTGCCCTCAACAAAAGCTTGATCTCTGCCTTTTACATCCGCCAGGCGCTTTCGGAACGGGTACGAATATCCCGATAACCGGTAGTAGCCAATAGTTTCTAATGCGTGGGCAGCAAGCACTGGGTCCTCGATGAGCATTCCACGCGACTCCAGTAAAGCCAGTTGTTGGCTAATCGTTTTGAACGGTTTCATATTCATTGCACCTTTGCAGTGAAAAAGAAGACCGGCCCTGGACCCTTTCGGGCGGAACCGGTTCTGGTAACGTCAGTCTATTCCTGAGGTTTTCCTGAGTCAAGCAGGAAACCCTCAGGAATAGACGAGTATCACGCTCTTCTTCTGACGGCTAAAGCGGCACCAGCACCCAGCACAATCGCCAGTGCTGCCGCAGGAATCCACCACCAGCGTGGGATTCTCGATACGGTCGATTCGCCGGCCTCATCATTGCTCAGCTGGACTGCTTGAGCCGAAGAATCTGAATCAGCAGCGGAAGTCTCACTGGCCGTCGGAGTGCTGCTTGGCTCTGCTGAGGCTGCCAATGGGGCAGCTCCGCCGCCACCGCTTACTCCTCCAAGAACGCGTCGGGAACCAGAAGAGTTGGAGCGCGAACCAAGCAAGCGTTCACCCGCACTGACTTGCCCCAGAGTATTGCTCGGTGGGGTCGTACTCGTTTGACTGCCTGGCTGAGCCGATGGGTTTTCCGAGGCCTTTGGATCTGCAGCCGAAGGACTCGCCGCAGGAGTGGGCGCAGATTCTGTCGAGGCGGGTGTCGGAGCACTTGTTTGATCCGGCGTTGGCGCCGGTGCTACTGAAGGAGTATCCGCTGAGGGACTGGGCGAAGGAATCGGCTGCTCAGAGGGTTGTTCGCTTGAAGGGGTGGGCGTGGGGACTTCGGCCTCGTGAACGGAAACGTTCCAGGTCATCGGTGCAGCGATCTCTTTGTCTCCATCGAGCGCACGGATCTGCAGTCGATAGTGACCGGGCTTCGAGAACACCCAGTTTGCGTGCATATGAGTCGGAGAATCGGTGTGAATGCGCGACTTTGCGGGGTTTACCGAGTCGACCATAATATTCGCCGGACCTCCGAAAGTTCCTCCCTGGAAGAAGGCAACCCTTGAGTCCTTCGGAGATTCCACAACCTTCAGCTCATAATCGATTCCCTTGGGGAATTGAGAATAGTCGATACCTTCCGTGCTGACCCCAGGCCAGACAATGTCGGGATTTTGAGTTTCGGGAAGCACGTAGCTGGATTCGCCAATTGCACCCAGAACCTCATAACTGGGATCGGATAGGCTCTGCGGACGGGTGAAGCGTGCGTTGACACCTACCTTCCACGTCACTGAATCGATTGCACGCATCACTGAGGTCTTTTCTCCCGTTAAGGAATCATCCTTCAGCGCCAGCGAGTAGTGAGTGGGCGCGGCAGAATCTGTGCGAAGACGCAGGTCCATGTGTCCACGGGTAAGTTCGACAGGATTCGTCTTCAGAGCATCAGCTGCGTGATCGTTACTGGTATCAGGAATATTCGGCGCAGGAGAAGGAGTCGGCGACGGAGAAGGAAGCAAGGGTTCGCCTGTTGGTGCCGGAGCAGGTTCAACAGGGTTTCCACCCGGCCACATCTTCAACTTCAGATCCATTCCGAATGAAGAGGACAGTTCCACATCTTCTTGCCCCTCCGTGGTCATGGATGCCAAAGACTTGGGGTGCGGGCGAACACTAAATTTCATGTACATGGGCTGCCCCATGCAGGCACCCAAATCTTGCTGCTGAATATCAATTCCGCCCTTTCCAAGAGTGCCTTCGATGGCACACCAGGGGGAAAAGTCGTATTCGCTTTCGAAAAACTCAACTTTATAGGCCGCGCGCAATTCGGGATCATCAGCCTGGACCTGAACTGTGTACTGGTCTTCGCTTCCCTCCTTGCGGGTATAAGAGACATGAACGCCTGGGCGCGAAACCGAAATCTGGGCAGGGTCCCAAATGGGGCTCGGATCCGGATTAGAGGGCTCGATGATGACCGAGCTTGCCCGGGTGACACGTACTTCCGCGCGGTCTCGCTGAGAGAAGGCCTGCGGCGTTGATGCCCAGCGCGCACTACCACTTCCGGCCTCGGGAATGAAGACCGCTTGAATCAGTGCGTCATCGTCACCCAGAAGTTCACGAACCTGCGCTTTTCCGTCGACCACGGGTTCTTCAGTGAGGAAGTATCCGTTGACGGTCAACCAGAGGCGACCTTGATCCGTTGCGTGACCGCTATTGAAGGTGATCTCCGTCAGGTGCTGGTCTCCGGGGTGTTCACGCTGCGGGTTGGGAGCAAGCGTCAACGAGGGCTGTGCTTGAACGCCATCACTGCGCTGGGCCTGTGCGGCAGCGAAAGCCTGGTGAATATCTGTAATGCTTCCAGAAGATGGGTTGGATCCACCGACCTGCCAGGTCAGCGACTGGATGGGTGAGGTGTAGATCGTTTTCCCGTCGATCGAACGTGCATTTACGCGGAAGCGCGCTTGGTAACGCCCCGGTTGTGTGAAGGTCGTGAAAAGGTGCGTGTGACGCGGGTTGTAGACCGATCGATAGGCGATATCGTGGCTCGACAGGAAACGCGACACCGAGTCTCCGTGATCGATGAACATCTCCATCCGGCCCGGACCATCGACATTGATCAGGTCTAGGGTGTAGGTGCTTCCATCGAATTCATCAGGTGCTGCCCATTCGACAGAGGAGTCTGCGCCGAGGCCCGCCCAAATTGGCGTGTTGTTGGGACCGGGGTTTTGCGGGGCTGCGTTGAGGACTGAGTGCTCAGGGCCAAGGAAGGCAAGGTCAGGACGTTTTTCGGGAATCTCTAATTGATACTTCGCGTCTTGTGCTCCACTGCCTGCCCAGGCTTTGGGAAGCCATAGAACGGTCTTTTCCACCGGCATATTGATGGTGTTCATCGTGAAACTATGTGTATCTGCATGCCAGATAGGGATGGGTGCATCAACGTGTTGACCGGTAACGACCCATTCTGTATCGCGGTCAGGCCCAGCCCATGCGAGTTGGGGCATAAGGGCAATGGTCAGGGCTAGGGCTCCGGTAGAAATGATCCTCTTTACTCTCATAATGAGAATCATTATCACAGTAGAAGTACGCTAGCGTCAATTCCGCCATTGACCACACAAAACGCTACATATGCGGAATCGAACGCATGACGCGGCGCGTGACCCAACGCGGAGCAACTCGCATTGCGGCCATTGCCACTTTGTAGACCGGAGTCGGAGTTACCAATACCTGACCGCGTCGCATCGCAGCCAAAGCTTCGCTCACAACCTGCTCTGGAGTTGCCCACAACCACTGCGGCGCTGCGGACATGTCAACGCCAGCGGCCTCGAAAAAGTTCGTGTGCACCGGTCCGGGACATACCGCTGTCACGGTGATGCCACTACCCCGAAGCTCCTCCGATAGCCCTTCACTAAACGCACGAATCCACGCCTTGTGCGCGCTATACGTCCCCGCACCAGTCTCTGATGCAACCGAGGAAACATTGATGATGGCACCACGCCCGCGCGCACGCATGGCATTCAGCGCTGCATAGGAAAGGACCATGGGCGCACGAACCATCACATCGAGAGCGTTTTCTTCGGCCTCGATTGCGTTGTCAATAAATAAGCGCCCCAGCGCAAAACCGGCGTTATTCACCAGCAAACCAACTGGGGATTGCTCATCCGACAGACGCTGAGCGACGCGATCCACATCGCCGGCTACACCAAGATCAGCAACGATCACTTCCGCATTCACTCCGGCGATCTGACGCAAATCCTCGGCAAGCTTACGAAGCTTCTCTTCACGCCGCGCCACGAGGACGAGATCATGATGAGCCGCTGCCAGCTGCCAGCAAAATTCTTCGCCAATACCCGAGGTTGCCCCGGTCACAAGTGCGATACCCATGGCCATTATCTTAACGACCTCCGCGTATGCTGGGTCCCATGAGGCTTGCAACTTGGAACGTCAATTCAATCCGCACCCGCGTCGACCGCGTCATCGCTTTCCTTCAGCGCTCCGACGTCGACGTCCTTGCAATGCAAGAAATTAAATGCAAGCCTGAGCAATTCCCAATTGAAGCCTTCGAGGCGGCCGGCTATCAGGTGATCATGCACGGCCTGAACCAGTGGAATGGCGTCGCCGTTGCCTCGCGTCTCCCAATCGTGTCGCATGAGATTAATTTCCCAGGCCAGCCCGCCTTTGGAGATCCCGCAGTCGTCGAGGCCCGCGCTCTGGGCGTGACAGTACGTGATGGCGACCAAGAAGTGACGACGTGGAGCCTCTACGTTCCGAACGGACGCGAGCTCGACCATCCGCATTATTCCTACAAGCTCGAATGGCTTAAAGCCCTGCTGTCTGTAGGCGATTCCTGGCTTGAAGAAAAACGCCAAATTGCACTGGTTGGCGACTGGAATATCGCACCCTACGATCATGATGTTTGGGATATCACTGCCTTCGAAGGCCAGACACACGTCTCCCCCGCTGAACGACAGGCCTTCTTCGCTTTCGCCCAGCACGGCTGGGAAGAGGTTACCCGCGAGCGCGTCGATCAATACACATACTGGGACTACCAGAAACTTCGCTTCCCCAAGAATGAGGGAATGCGCATCGACTTCATCTACGCCTCGCCCGAGCTCGCGCAACGCGTCACGGCAGCAGAAATTGATCGTGATGAACGCAAGGGGAAGGGCGCTTCTGATCACGTTCCCGTGATCATTGACCTCGCATAGCCTGCACAATCTGACTATTCAGCGACCCCCAATGGTCGTGATGCCATTGGCCGAAGGGGCGTTCACCTACGAAGACCGCGCGCTCTGCGGAAAGCGGATCAACCCACAGGAATGAACCAGCCTGCCCAAAGTGGCCAAAAGTTGCCGCAGACGACTGGGGCGCAGTCCAATGTGGATTCTTATCTCCCTTAATTTCGCAGCCCAATCCCCACGGGCAGGGACGATAGTTCCCGTACCCGGGGACAATCCCAGCCAGTTCAGGGAAGTGAACACTCTGCGCACTGGACGCGAGCTCCGCTGAAATCAAGGTCGGATGCGCAAGTTCACGAGCAAAAACCATCAGGTCAGCCACATTTGCGCGGCCCGAATACGCCGGCGAACCTTCAATTTCCAAACTGGCCAGCCCCAAAGGCTCGCTCACGCTTTCCTCAATCCAGCGAGAAATCGGGCTTCCCGTCGCTTCTTCAAGCATCTGTCCGGCAACTTCAATTCCCGCATTTGAGTAGATTCGTCGCTCCCCTGGTGCGCGTCGCAGGCGCGCCTCGTCCATTGCCATTCCCGAGGCATGCGAAAGCAGGTGCTCAAGCGTCACTCCCGGGAAGGGAGCGGGCGCATCCAAGGTGATGAGGCCTCGAGAAATCGCAACGAGCGCGGACCATGCGGTGAAGAGTTTGGTGACCGAGGCCAGGGGGAAAACCTCCTGGGGATCCCCCCAGCTCAGCGAGCTTCCGCCCTCGTTTTCCGCACAGATTGCCGCCTTAAATGGAATCGAGGAGAAATCTGGAGACATCTACCGCAGCTCAGTTCTGAGCGCTGGAGTACTCCACCAGGAGTTGCTGGAAGGGCGCTGCCGCCTTACGAGGAATCATCGACCCAAGCGCAAGAAGCTGCTCAGCGCTATAGCGCAGTTCCCGAACCGCAAAGGCCAGGTACTTAATGATGAGTTCGCGGCTATCAAGACGCTCACCGTCCCAACCACCGAGAATCACCATTCCATACCAGCGCTCGACAAGCCTGCGAGTATCGACCGGATTCTCGGGATCGTAATCGGGCATCTCTTTGGCCAGCCTCTCAAGGAGCTGGAGCATTGCATCGACTCGATAGGAGAAATGGTCATGGGCGGGATGGCTGTCATTGACAGACTCAACGGTAAAAACGCGGTCTAGATCAGTCATCACCTGGTTGTCGGGGGCTGCAGCAAGACGCAGGTGCGCAGCGATCCACTCATTCATGGTCGAAACTTTCGCACCGCGTTCTTCAAGGATCGGATCGCCGGGAGTACCATCTTCGGTTTCAGCGGTCACAACCTCAACGTCGAAAATACCGAATGCCTCTTCGAAGGCCTCGATAACATTCAGGACCAGGGCATCCTTCGTCGGGAAGTGATACATGACGGTCGGATGGGAAACACCGATTTCTTCGGCAAGATCTCGCAAAGAAAAACCGTAGTAGCCGCGCATTGACAACAACTGCGTTGCCCCGCGAATAATCGTTGTCCGGGTGGAACGTCCAACGGAGTAGCTACCTCGCTTCTTACGGGCGGGACCCGTCTGCGAATTTTCGTCTTCGCTCACGGCTACCTCCTTCATTCTTCAGTTCTGCTCTGTTGGGTGGGGATAACTCTTAAAGTCTAAGCGAAAATGCGGGTGGTGCGAAATTATTCGCACCACCCGCAAGTCGCTACCGATCAGTGATTGGATACCTCAACGCGGAGTCCTTCAAGATCGTCGGTGACATCGACGGTGACGGTGTCGCCGTCTTCAACCTCGCCGCTCAGAAGCAGTTTGGCCAGTCGATCGCCAATCTCGCGCTGGATTAGCCTGCGCAGAGGACGAGCACCGTAGGCCGGGTCGTATCCTCGCCTGGTCAGCCAGCCTCGTGCACCTTCGGTGACATTCAGGCTGATACGGCGATCCTTCAGGCGATCCGCCATAGATTCGACCAAGAGATCAACGATTCCAGACAGGTCCTCGGGGCTGAGCGGATCAAAGATCACGGTCTCATCCAGACGGTTGATGAACTCAGGCTTGAAGGACGCACGCACAGCGTTCATCACGCCTTCGCGCTTTTCTTCTTCACTGAGCTCAGGATCGGTCAGGAACATCGATCCCAAGTTCGAGGTCAGGATCAGGATTGTGTTCCTGAAGTCCACGGTGCGCCCCTGACCGTCGGTCAAACGTCCGTCATCCAAGACCTGCAAGAGGATGTTGAAGATCTCGGGGTCTGCCTTTTCAACCTCGTCCAGGAGGACGACGCTGTAGGGGCGACGACGCACGGCCTCGGTCAGCTGACCGCCCTGTTCATAACCGACGTATCCCGGAGGGGCACCGACCAAACGGGCCACGGAGTGCTTCTCCGAATACTCCGACATATCGATTCGAACCATGGCGCGTTCATCATCGAAGAGGAACTCCGCCAAGGACTTCGCAAGTTCGGTCTTACCAACGCCCGTGGGGCCAAGGAAGAGGAAGGAACCTGTGGGTCGGTTCGGATCGGACAGGCCTGCACGCGAGCGGCGAACCGCATCGGAAACCGCGCGGACAGCATCCTTTTGACCGATCAGTCGATGGGCAATGAAGTCCTCCATATGGACGAGCTTCTCGCTCTCGGTCTGGAGCAGCTTCCCCACGGGGATTCCAGTCCACGATTCGACAACCTCAGCGATCTCGGTCGGACCGACCTTCTCAGCGATCATCGGTTCATTGGCCTCGTTCGCCTTTTCTTCGGCCTCAACCTTTTCTTCCTCTTCGCGAATCTGACGTTCGATCTGAGGAATATCGCCGTTTTGCAGACGTCCCGCTTCTTCGAAGCGACCCGCACGAATCGCCAGCTCCAACTGGGTACGCAACTCATCCAACTGGACGCGAAGCTCACCCACGCGGTTGTGACCGGCCTTTTCGGCTTCCCAACGGCTGGTGAGAGCAACAAGCTCTTCGTTCTTGTTTGCGAGGTCCTCGCGAAGCTTCTCGAGGCGCTCCGCCGTGGCCTCGTCCAGGCCATCGGGGTCAGACTCGGTCAAGTAGGACTCTTCCATACGGAGACGATCCACCTGGCGACGCAGAACGTCGATCTCCTCAGGCGAGGAGTCAAGTTCCATGCGCAGTCGGGAGGCAGCCTCGTCGATCAGGTCAATGGCCTTATCGGGAAGCTGACGCCCGGTGATGTAACGATCGGACAGCTGAGCTGCCGCAACCAAAGCACCGTCAGAAATGGTGATCTTGTGGTGTGCTTCGTACTTCGGCGCGATACCACGCAAGATTGCGACGGTGTCCTCAACCGAAGGCTCACCAACGAACACCTGCTGGAAACGACGCTCAAGAGCGGGGTCCTTTTCGATGTTCTCACGGTACTCATCCAGGGTTGTTGCGCCGACCATGCGGAGCTCACCGCGGGCAAGCATGGGCTTGAGCATATTGCCCGCGTCCATTGCGCCTTCGGAGCCGCCACCGGCACCGACGACCGTGTGAAGTTCGTCGATGAAGGTGATGATCTCGCCGTCGGAACGTTCGATTTCGCCCAGAACAGCCTTGAGGCGTTCTTCGAATTCGCCACGATACTTCGCGCCCGCAACCATTCCGGTCAGATCAAGAGCGATCAGCTTCTTGTTCTTCAAAGATTCGGGGACGTCGCCAGCGACGATTCGCTGAGCGAGGCCTTCGACGACGGCGGTCTTACCGACGCCGGGCTCACCGATCAGAACAGGGTTGTTCTTGGTTCGACGAGACAGCACCTGGATCACGCGGCGAATTTCGCTATCACGACCAATCACCGGGTCCAGTTTGCCTTGGCGCGCAACCTCAGTCAGGTCGCGTCCGTACTTCTTGAGGGCCTCGAAGGAACCTTCGGGGTCAGCGCTGGTAATGGGATCGGGACGTAGCTCATCCAGAGCCTTCTGCAAGCGTTCTGCGGTTGCACCGTTTTCACGCAGGATCTCGCCTGCGCTATCGTCATTTGCGGCCAGCGCAATGAGCAGGTGCTCTGTAGAAACGTAAGCGTCTCCCTTTGCTTCTGCACGCTTGCGGGCATCATTAATCACCTGGATCAGACCACGTGAAGTCTGCGGCTGGGCAACACTCGAACCGCTGGTTGAGGGCAGAGCCACCAGAGCATTGCGCGTACGAGCGCCGATTTGCTGCGGGTTTGCCCCAATTGCTTGAAGCAGAGAGTAGGCAATGCCCTCACCCTGTTCAAGAAGTGCTTCCAAGAGATGCAGGGAATCCACCTGCGGGTTCCCAGCGGCCTGTGCCGACTGGACCGCGCTGCTCACTGCCTCTTGGGCTTTGCTTGTAAATTGTTCAGTCATCATTCCTCCTGCCGCTCATTACGGGCGGCTTTTTTCGTTCTGACTTACACAACGTCAACAAACTTGAGTCTATTCCACTCAACTTTATTTTTCTGCACAAATCGGCATCCGAAAACACATTTCACAGAAAAGAAAAAGAACGCCGAGCTGAACGCATTACACGCCAGCTCAGCGTTTCCCCACATCAGTGCAGTTTTAGCGCGAACGGCGCAGGTAAATCCCCAGACCGATCACACTCAAGCCCAGCATTCCGATGACACTCGACCAGGTCATCGCATCGGGAGCCTTCGATAGGGCAACAGACTCACTAAAGCCCGTCATTCCAACCATTTTGAGGCCATCAGGAGAGCACACAAGCGTGTAGTCGCCAGCCTGCAGTCCCGAAACGGTCCACTGGTTCAAGGTGGACTGCATAGGGTGCTCTCCCCCATCACTTCCACGAAGGAGGCACGAAGTTGCCTGTCCAGACGTCACCTGAACGACATAGCCGCCGCTGGAATCCACACTCACGCTCTGGCCGCTGGAAACCTCACGAGCGCTGGCCTGCATCGCAGAAAAATCTGCACCAGACATTGCAATTCCAAAGAAAGTCGCGGGAGCAATGAGTACGGACATCACAATGCCCAGCACGATCACGCCAATTCCACGTCGGCGCTTCTTTGCCGACTGACGAGCCTGGGCAGGAACACCGATCTCCTCACCACGCATCGGCTGGGCAGGTGGCGCGTAGCCAAGTTTCCCACCGGAAGCGCGCAGTTTGATCCGTCCTTGTTCCCCCTCGCGAGGCAGCCTCCTGCCCACCGGCGCCGACTCCCCTTCCCTCTCAGGTACAGCCTCGATCGACGAGGCCTGCCGGGCCTCGGGTGCCCGCGCGGAGGTGACCTGGGGCTCGGCCTCGGAATAACGTTCAAAACGCGGGCCGCGCGAGGGCTGGATCAGCTCACCATACTGATCCCAGGGCACACCCCGCCCTGATCGCGATTCCTCAGCGCTCATGTCGTTCCAAACGCTCGCGGAGCTCTGGGCGTGAAATGGTCGCAGCTAAACGTTCGTGACGAAGTTCCGCAACCCCCGGAACCTCGAGAGGCTCAAGCTTGTGTCCCAAAGCACGCTCAAGCAAAAGGTCCGCAAGCTGGGGGTTGCGCGCAAGAACCGGCCCATGCAGGTAGGTCGCAATGATTGACCCCTGAACAGCACCGTCGATACGCGGCACTTTGAGGGCAGCTTCATCTGGAGAAGAGCCCTGTTCATCAAAGCCTTCGGGAGGAAGAATCGAGTTGCCCTTACCGAAAAGCACCTTCCCCAAAGGACGCGCATCAGGCCCCAGCTGGCTTCCACCACCGTGGTTTTCAAACCCTGTCAGAGGCTCAGATAGCCCATCAATCTCTGGCTGAACAACAAGTTCTCCGATTGAGCGCTTTCCCTGGGGGCGAGTCGTCAGATCCAAGAGGCCCAAGCCATCTACCTTGCGATTGCGCGCATCCGTGTACCAGTGGCCCAAGATTTGAAGTGAAGCGCAGATGGCCAGAAGAGGCCTACCCGCTGCTACAGCATTCTTTAAACCGGGATCGGCAGTGAAAGTCTCGACCGCAAGTTCCTGGGCTGCGTCTTCACCGCCACCGAGTGTGTAGATATCGAGATCATCGGGAATCGCATCACCAACACCGACATACTGAATCTGGGCGTCAAAGCCACGCCGACGCGCGCGCTCCGCGAGCACCAGGGCGTTGCCACCGTCCGCGTAGGTCCCCAAGACCTCGGGGAGAAGAACGCCAATTCGCAGTGCACTCATTCTGCTTCCTCCGCTTGACGATGAGAATCCAATACCCGCTTAAAATCACGCAAAGCCGTGTAGTTGAGAAGAATTTCAACCCTGCCCGGAATGCACGATTGCAGCGCATCCATTGGTAGCGGGAAAAGTTCACAGTGGACGCCCGCATATTCCAATCGAACTGCAAGGTCTGCACCGCGCTCGCCGCAGGCGTAAACCTTGCGGTGTGGAGCGCCAAGAACCGAAAAGTCCACATCCCACAGCCACGAGAGGTCTTGCCCGTCAGCAACCTGGCCGTTGATCGCGACAATCACCTGATCAACACTGGGGTCAATCATGTACATGGCTTCCTGCCAGCCAGCGGGGTTCTTTGCCAACATGAGTCGCGCCAGTCGGCCGTGGATTTCGTAAGTCGAATAGCGGCCTGCAACCTCAACGACTTCGGACATTGCGCGGCACGCGGCCTGCGGGTCCACGCCCATCGCAACGGCCGCAGCCAGTGCCTCGAGCGCATTGGACAAATTGGCGCGCCCCGGCAGTGAGAGCCGCAAAGGAATTCGCAAACCATCCTTACGACAGGCAGTCGCACTGGGGTGGGAAGGATCGGAAAGGTCCTCGTCTTCCAGCCACCACAGAGGATCGGGGCGACGATACTGGTCCAAACCTTCGTCCGAAGAAGAGGCCGTCAAAGGAACGACTCGCCAAGAATCATCGGAGTGGATGACGCGCCCGCCGCGTGGGAAGGCAGTCGAATCCCCCATCCATGCGTGTCCGGCAGCAACCCACTGAACATTGGGGCTATCCCAGGCTGCCGAGGCAACCAGCGGATCATCACAGTTCGCAATCACAACGGCATTGGGATGTTCATTGACCGCCTTTCGCAGGCGACGCTCAACAGCTCCGATCTCGCCGACTCGGTCCAGCTGATCTCGTGAAAGGTTCAGCAAAACCATGGCCTGTGGATCCACAAAACGCGACACCGTGGGCATGTGCATCTCGTCAACTTCGAGCGCGGCAAGCGGGGCATCCGAACGCATGAGTGCGGTGGTGATTCCCGGGGTCATATTGTCGCCATTTGTATTGGAGGCAACGTGGCCAATCGAAAAGAGCGCAGCTCGAAGCAGGCGGGTTGTTGTTGACTTTCCGTTGGTGCCAGAAACGACAACACTTCGGCGATTCTTTGCCAATTCTGAGAGCAAATTCGGGTCAAGCTTCAGCGCTACTTTGCCACCGATCATCCCACCCGAACCGCGTCCGAGGCGACGAGAGGCCCAGCTGGCACCCTTCCCCGCTGCTACTGCTACGCGCGAACGTAAAGTCAATGAAGTCATGGAACCTACACTACATTGATTGCTTCATAGCTTCTCCACAGCTTGGACATAATTCCTACAGATCAGCTGTGGGCAAAGTTAGTGTCATGAACACGAACGCAGCACTCCAGACGCAGGGTCAGACCGCTACGACATTCGCTTCCTCCCTCAGCGCGAAGCTTGTCGACGCGATCCGCACCAATGCGCGCGTCCTGCGCTACCTGGCCTCGTCGCTGTCCTCAACCGCGCTGGACTACACGATGCTGCTCATCCTGAACGCAACCATCGGCGGAGTCTTCCTGCCGGTCGCACTGGCCAGGGTCTCCTCGTGTTCCTTGAACTTCGCTCTGAACCGGAAGGTCTTCAATGCTCGCGGTGGAATTGTTGCTACAGCTTTCCGCTATGCGATCATGGCCGCAAGCGTAATGACCATGTCCTACCTGATGATCCAGGCTCTGGTCTCAGCCGGCATGGCTCTGTGGATGGCTTCCTTAACCGCGAACACTTCGCTCTTCATCGTCAACTACCTGGGCCAGAACTTCTTCGTCTTCGGCACCTTGGCCGACCTTCGCGCCTCAATTTCCGAGGCCGTGGCCGGGCTGCAGCAGGCAGCAACGCGGGCGACCGGTACCCTTTCGTCGATGCTAGCGCGGATCGCTGGACGGGATCTGGTCTTAGCTGCCTGAAAATTGGGAGCGAAAAGGGGAGGCATTTTCATGCCTCCCCTCACTCACTCCACCTCGAGGACATCGCTCGAGGGGGTGTGTTATCCCGAAACCACAACGGTTCCTTCGATGACTCGAACTCCTTCGGGCGATGCTTCAATAAGCGCCCGAACGCGCTGGTTGCCAGCAGGCCGCCACGCTACGAGGCCTCGGTCCCTGACGGGTACCATGCCGCCGCGTCGAGATTCTTCAGTGCGTCGTGCATGCGCACGACGCATGGGGCGAATCTGACCGTCTGGGCTTGCCACGAATACTCGGTCAAAGACGGGTTCGAATTCTTCGACCCGCTCAGCCAAGGCATCGCGCTGTTCTCGCAGGCGATCAACTTCGTCCTCCAGCTCCATGATTCGCTGGATTCCGGCCAAGTTGATTCCCTCATCTTGGCTCAGGCGCTGAATCTCCTTCAAACGCTCGACATCGCGTCGGGTGTAACGCCGCCCGCGTCCCTTCGTACGAAGGGGTGTCACCAGGCCAATCCGATCGTATTGACGCAAGGTTTGCGGGTGCATTCCCGCGAGCTGTGCGGCAACGGAAATCACGAAGGTTACTTCATCTTGATGTCCCATCACGCACTCACCTTCTTCACGACTTCTGCGCGCGGATCACTCTGATCAAGCGAATCCGCTAGCGACTTGATCGAATCCAGCTGCTCAGGGGTGAGATCCTTGGGGACCACCACACTGATGGTTGCCAAGAGATCACCCGTCCCCTTCTTCGTGGCCACACCGCGCCCCTTCAGGCGCAGGGTACGACCGGAATCGGAGCCGGCAGGAACCTTGACGGTAACGGTCGAACCGTCGATCAAGGGAACTTCAACCTTGGCGCCCAGCGTGGCCTCGGCAAAGGTCACGGGAAGGGTCATACGAAGGTCATTTCCCTCGCGGCTGTAGACCGGATCCTCCTCGACGTGGATCGTGACGATCAGATCGCCAGCACTCCCACCATTGATCGAGGCCTTCCCCTTGCCACGCAGACGCACGCTCTGGCCGTCCTTGATCCCCTTGGGAACCTTGACGGTCATAGGCTTACCGGAGACAGCCAACTTGATGTTGACTCCGCTCAGGCTTTGCTTGAGAGTGATGCGCGTCGAGGCGTGCAAGTCTTCACCCTTTTGGGGTGCTTGCTGGTAGGGCGAACCGTGTGCTCCGCCGAAGTCACCGAATTGAGAGGCACCAGCGAAGGGAGAGGACCGACGCGAAGAGCCGCCACCAAAACCGCCGAATGCACCGAGGATGTCGTCGAGGTTGAAACCTGCGCCGCTACCACTGGTGGAGAAACGAACATTTCCGCCGTTTCCACCTCCGAAAGCGCCGAAGATATCTTCGAAGTTCACGCCGGATGCTCCGCCGCCACCGGCACCTCCGCGGAAACCGCCGGCGCCCATCGCGCGAATCGCATCGTATTGCTGGCGCTGCTCAGGATTGGACAGGACCGTGTAGGCCTCGCCAATTTCCTTGAAGCGTTCTTCAGCTTCGGGGTTCCCCTTGTTCTGGTCGGGGTGCCAGGTGCGCGCAAGTTTGCGGTAGGCCTTCTTGATTGTGGCCTCATCAGCATCCTTGCTTACGCCAAGGACCTTGTAGAAATCCTTTTGGAGCCAATCTTCTCCACTCACTGCGCGTCACCTCCTTTTTTGACTCTGCAGTTCGTTGAATGTTCCTTATTCAGGGTTGTACACCAGGACTTTCGCCGCGCGGATAATGGTCTCTCCGCGACGATATCCAGATTGCAAGACCTGTCCCAAGACCGGATGGTCCACGTCGGGATTGGGCTGAGCCATGAGCGCCTCGTGAAGCATGGGGTCAAAATCGTCCCCTTCATCTCCGAAACGTTCCAGCTCGAAGCGCGTCCGAAGCGTGTCTTCAAGCTTGTTCGCGATCGAGGCAAAAGGACCGTCACTCAGATCCCCGTGCTTGCGCGCAGCCTCAATATCATCCAAGACACCGATCATGGCTTCCAGCACCTGGTCGCGTCCGGACTGGACGTGGCCGGCGACGGATTCCTTGGAACGGCGAACAAAGTTCGAATATTCCTGGTTCAGGTTGTACAGGTCTGCGTGGGCGCGGGCGAGCTTTTCTTCTGCCTGCGCCACTTGGTCGAGAGCCTTGGACAGTTCACTGTCTTCCAGCTGCTCTTCGAAGTCCGACATGTCGACCTCGCCCGTTTCCTTGCCCTGAGCGCTTGCCGAGGCCGCGGCCGCACCTGCAGCTGCGCCCTCTTGAGCGTGGGGCTGGGCGTCGCCCGGGGTGGCCGGCTGAGAGCCGACCACCGGATCCTGGGCGTCGTCGGAAGTATTCGTGGGCTCGATGCTCACTTGTCGTCCTCATCCACAACTTCGGCGTCGATGACGTCGTCATCGGAGGAAGAGGAGGACTCCTGCGAAGCACCTGCCTCAGCGGCGGCCTGAGCTGCCTGAGCGTTCTGGTAGACCTCCTGGCCGATCTTCATCGCGGACTGGTTGAGCTTCTCAACGGAGCTCTTCACAGCCTCGATGTCGCTGCCCTTGAGGGCTTCCTTCACGGCGTCAAGGTCACCCTGGACTTCCTGGCGGGTCGCTTCGGAGACCTTGTCGGCGTCTTCCTTCAGGGTCTTCTCGATGGTGTAGACCAGCTGCTCTGCGGAGTTACGAATCTCAAGCTCCTCGCGGCGCTTCTTATCGTCCTCTTCGTGCTGAGCGGCCTCGTTGACCATGCGATCGATCTCTTCCTTGCTCAAGGCGCTGCCACCGGTGATGGTCACCGAGGTTTCCTTGCCGGTTCCAAGATCCTTCGCGGAGACGTGAACAATACCGTTCGCGTCGATATCGAAGGTCACTTCGATCTGGGGAACGCCACGCGGTGCGGGAGCGATTCCGGAGAGCTCGAAGTTACCGAGCAGCTTGTTGTCAGCGGTGAACTGACGCTCGCCCTGGAAGACCTGGACCAGAACCGAGGTCTGGCCGTCGGCAGCGGTCGAGTAGACGCGCGATGCCTTGGTCGGGATTGCGGTGTTGCGCTCGATGACCTTGTCCATGACGCCACCCATGGTCTCAATGCCCAGGGACAGAGGAGTCACGTCGATCAGCAGAACGTCCTTACGGTCACCCTGGATGACGGCGGCCTGCAGGGCCGCGCCAACTGCGACGACCTCATCGGGGTTCACGCCCTTGTTGGGCTCGCGGCCACCGGTGAGCTTCTTTACGAGCTCGGCGACGGCAGGCATACGAGTGGAGCCACCAACCAGGACGACGTGGTCGATCTCGCTGACGGAGACGCCGGCATCCTTGATGACCTTCTCGAAGGGGGCCTTCGTGCGCTCGAGCAGATCCGAGGTCATTTCCTCGAACTTTGCGCGGGTGAGGGTCTCGTCCAAGTGGACGGGGCCATCAGCAGTGACCGAGAGGTACTGCAGCGAGATGTTTGTGCTCATCGCGCTGGACAGTTCCTTCTTTGCCTGCTCGGCTGCTGCGCGCAGACGCTGAAGTGCAACCGGATCCTTGGAAAGATCGGCACCGCTCTTGGCCTTCACCTGCTCGATCAGCCAGTCAACGATGCGCTGATCCCAGTCATCGCCACCCAGGCGGTTGTCGCCTGCGGTTGCGCGGACCTGAATGGTGGAGAAGCCGTCGTCATCCTTGCCGATTTCCAGCAGGGAGACGTCGAAGGTACCGCCACCGAGGTCAAAGACCAGAATGAGCTCGTCTTCCTTGCCCTTTTCGAGGCCGTAGGCCAGTGCCGCAGCGGTCGGCTCGTTGATGATACGCAGGACGTTCAGGCCAGCGATCTGGCCGGCATCCTTGGTTGCCTGACGCTCTGCGTCATTGAAGTACGCAGGAACGGTGATGACCGCGTCGGTAACGGGTTCACCGAGGTACTCTTCCGCGTCCCTCTTGAGCTTGGAAAGGATACGTGCGGAGATCTCCTGTGCGGTGTACTTCTTGTCGTCGATGTTGACGCTCCAGTCAGTGCCCATGTGGCGCTTGACCGAAGAGATGGTGCGATCAACATTCGTGACCGCCTGACGCTTGGCGATCTCGCCAACCAGGACCTCGCCGGTCTTGGAGAAAGCAACGACCGAGGGGGTCGTACGCATGCCTTCTGCGTTTGCAATGATTGTGGGTTCTCCGCCTTCAAGTACTGCGATTGCGGAGTTTGTGGTGCCGAGGTCAATACCTACTGCGCGTCCCATAAGTTTTTCCTTTCATCAAAGCGTGGTGGAAATTGTCGCCGAGGCGATGCCGCGCTTTGTACGTCTTCTGTTGTGGTGGCCGAGGTTTCGACCTTCAGACCACCTTGAGTCTGTTGCACTCAAGTTTACGGATCAGCTACCAGGCTCGCAAGCCCTATATCAAAACTTGAGTCTGACATACTCAACTTATTTCGGAGGGTTTTATTCCCCAATTTCTAAAATTACTTTCTAAGAATCGACAATCTGGCCGATTACCATTGAAAATCAGCGGAAAAGTCGGAATTCATTCCACGGAATTTCTCCATATCCCGACGCTCTTTCTTCGTCGGGCGCCCACTACCGCGTTCACGCTGGGCGAAGGCGACACCCATCCGAGGCCTCGGCTCACTGAGATCTTCGTAGCACAGTTTCGCGAAGGGATAACCCAGTCGTTTCGCAAGGAGCTTGCGAACGATAAGAACACGGTCAAAGCCCTCCACTCGCAGACGAACTTCATCGCCCACACGCACTTTCTGCGCGGCTTTGACCGATTCACCGTTAATTTTGACGTGACCGGCACGAGCAGCTGAGGTTGCCTGCGAACGCGACTTCACGTGGCGGGTTGCCCACAGCCATGTATCGATACGCATGGTTTCGCCCGCCGCGAGCGCTCCCGCTGGAACCTCGGTCGGTTCTTGGGACACGCGATCAGACGGGTTCTCGGTCATGGCGAAATCTTAACGCCACCAGCGCCGAACACATTCCCCCACTTGCACTCAACAGACCTTCTCGTTGTGGCGAAGACACTTCCAAGATGCCAAGATGAAGCGATGGAGTGCATACATCTAACAAGTGGGGAATGCCATTCGTGCCCCCTCATGCCCACTCCCTATGACATCCAGCTTGCTCAGCGCCAAAAAGAAGCCTGCGAACTACTGGCAACTCTGCCCCAGGCCTCGGAAATGAAATGGCTGCCCGCCGCCGCATCAGTGCCTGAGCACTACCGAAGCAAAGCAAAATTTGCGGTCGGCGGAAGCGCCGAGCACCCAACTTTGGGGATCACAGGAAGCGCACCCAGTTACGCAGGAGTAGACCTCCCCCACTGCATTGCACACACCGAGGTTATCGCCTCGACGATCGAACCACTGAAAGCATTCATTCGCGAGCTCCACTTGGAGCCCTACGATATTGCGCGCAGGCGTGGCGAACTCAAGCACATCCTGGTCACGCAGGGAACTGATGACGCACTGATGATCCGCTTCGTCATGCGCTCAAAGCGCGACCTAGCCCTGCTGCGTTCAAAACTTTCGCTGCTGTACTCGCTCATTCCCGTGGCCCAGGTCGTCACCGTTAACATCCTGCCTGCACACGCCGCACTGGTTGAAGGCGATGAAGAAATCGTCATTTCTGAACAGCAAACACTGCCCATGCTTGTTGGCGATGTTGAACTTCACCTGGGTCCGCGCTCGTTTTCGCAAACCAACACGGGAGTGGCCTCGCAGCTCTATCGCCAGGTCGCGCGCTGGGCACAACAAAGCGGAGCATCTTCCCTCTGGGATCTCTACTGCGGAGTCGGAGGTTTTGCTCTGCACGCGGCACTTGGCGGGGTTGAGCGCGTCAGTGGTGTCGAGATTTCACCCGAGGCCATTGCCTCCGCCCGGGAAACCTCTGAAGAACTCGGTGTGAGCAAGCGCGTGAGCCTAGTGGCCGGCGATGCACAGGAGTGGGCTTTCGCACAGGATCGGGATCATTACCCCGAGGCCATCGTCGTCAACCCACCGCGGCGCGGAATTGGAACAGAGCTTGCTCAGTGGATTAATCAGAGCAACATTCCCACGGTCATTTATTCGTCGTGTTATCCAAAATCGCTGGTCAGCGACCTTCGACTCATGAATTCCTACAGGCTCCAAGAAGCGCGCCTCTTCGATATGTTCCCCCATACAAATCATATGGAATGCGCGGTTTTACTCACGAAAGTCGCATAGTTCTTCACTTCTTCATCGCCTTCACATACGCTGGATTCTTGTTTAAAGTTCACTGCGTAACTAGACTCAAAACAGATACGTTTTTGAATCCATTGAGACCCCATCTCACACAAGAGCACTTCCTGAGATAACGACAAGGTAGAAGGATGATACGAACTCGAAATGCTGTGTTAGCCACGGCAGCTATTGCGGCTTTAATTACCGGTGGCACGACGCTAGCTGGTCCACGCGACGCGCACGCCCAGGATCAAGCATTCTCGATCTCTCAAAACGTCACGGCTGACGCAGTCACTGTCTGCAACGCCAATCCTGTCATTGCGACCTACCACGGAACCGTAAACCTGACGATTCCCGTTGTCAGTCTCCTTGCCAATTTCCAGGACGAGATGCAGGCCGCAGCCGCAGCAGGACAGAGCCCGCACGCAACGGGGGCTCAGAACCCCGACATCACCTTCACGGTCTCTGTTCCTCAGGGAACACAGGTTGGTTCTGGAACCGTCACGAATTCTTCTTCTCTCATTTCGAACTGGTGGTTTTCCCCCAATTCAGAAAAAACCGAAATGAAGGTCAATCTTCATTTGACGCAGACTGATTGGCAAGGGCTATACACCATCTATACATCCGAGAAGAGCAATCCTCTTGGACATACCATCACGATCAAGATCCCCTATGCAGTCGGCGCAAATAATGCAGCAGATGCGGCACGGATCGCTCAAGAGCAAGTCACCAGCACCGCAACTGTGAAGTTCTATACGGGTGGTGATACCCCCAGCAAAGTCTTCACTTCTGCAGTCGCATCAAATCCAATTGCATCCACGCCCACGGACTGCTTCTCGAACGCGCCACAGCGGACGACACGTTGGGTGGACGCAGAGACCGGAGCTGACCTTAAGGCCCCTCAGACTGGTCCGAATTTCTTCCAGGCTGCCGGGATCCCCGACTACGAGTTTGTTTCCTCAGAGCTGTCGACAGACCGCATGACTGGTTACTACAAGTACAAGAAGGTTTTCGGTGACCTTCCGGTCAACGGCGATGATCCAACGGTTGATACCGACTTCAAGGTCAGCGCTGATGACGCTGCACCAGCACAGAAGGAAACGATCCAGGCTGAGAATAAGCAATCTCTTCTGACCATCGAAAATGTCATCCACCTGAACAATCTTCAGGGAGGGCGTATTGCAACCCTCCTGCAAAAGTACGAGGAATCTCCCGCGGCTTTCGATGAGATGGTGCTGAAGAATGCACACCTGGGCTTCACTACGCAGATCACTCTTCCTGAGCAGCTGAAATTTGCTGATCCTTCTGCCATCTCCATCAGCGGCATTCCCGAAGGCTTCACGGCAAAGACCGTGGCGATTGATGGTCAGACGGCACGTGTGACAGTCGACGTCAATGAACCCGAGTCCATTACAACCGCCGAGGCTTTGAAGGACGCAATGTCAAAGCTTCAAGGTGAGGCTGTCATCACGATCAAGAAGATTGCATTTGCCGATTCGGCGGAGCCTGACACCGATTACACAATTGAGCATCAGACTCAAGGGGTGGTCTCAGTCGATATCGCAAAGCAGCTTGGTGTCATTGTTCGCCCAGGCACTCCCTCCCCCGCTTGCCCGCCAACGATGGGCGACTACGACCAGCTCAAGCCTGCCGAGCCACTTCCCGTCCAGGGAACAGTGTTTGATCCGCCCGCACCGGAATGCCCTCCAACCACTGCATATAGCGCCGCATGGACTTTGCCCATGACCGGCCCCTCGGCTGGTTGGGCCGAGGCACCGCTCATGGAGCATTCTTTGAAATACACAAGCAGCGAGTCACACCCTTACGTCACGCGCCTGTCCTTTAAGCCAGGCCCGACGCCAACACCGACGACGGTTACGCCCTCGGTTCCTCCCACGCCTGCAACGCAGCTCGCCAAGACCGGCGCTCTCACCGGTGGAGTGCTGCTGCTCGCTGCCGGAACAAGCGCTATTGGCGCCGCGACAATGCGGAAGAAGCGCTCGTAATTCGCATTTCATAGTCATAAGGCGGGGGTGCCGGTGATTCACCGGCACCCCCGCCTTATGTGTGGTGGGGAGCTGCCCCTCAGCTCAGCTCCCCACCGGGATACTCACCTCAATTCATGCGCCGCCTGCGCAGCGCGTAGCCCGCGGCTGTCAGAAGGGCGGCACTGATCAAGATCGTGCTTGTCTCACCACCCGTGCGAGCAAGAGATGACTTCTTGCCCTTGCGGGTGCTCTTCTTCTTTCCATCCTTTGCCGAGGCCGTGCCCGCTTGCTCTGCAGAGGCGGAGCCAGCCTGCTGTGCGCCGCTTTGAGAAGGATCGGCGCTAGGCTGGGTGGTGGGATCCCCGCTTGGCTGGGTGGTGGGATCCGTTGTCGGCTGAGTACTTGGGTCCGTCGTTGGGTCCGGAGTCGGTGCCGGCAGCGAGACGCTGAGGGCAGTGCTCAAGCCAATGCGTGCATTCGCCCGCATTGTTGTGCATGCCTCCGGAGTCGGATCAGCCATGCAATCCACGCCAAGAAGATCGTTGGTCGTAGGACGCTCGATCTTCACCATGCGGAGATTGTCGAATAAGACCGGCGCATCGCCCTCATCAGCGGCGATGGTGAAACGCACCTTCGTTCCATCCTTCGTGACCGTGAAAGTCACAGGAACGCGTTGGAAGGAACTAGGATCGCTATTGGTTCGGTGCTTCTGATCCGCAGCCATCCAGTTTTCGGCCCAGGTTCGGTCAATGACGGTCTCTGGGTTTGCAGCAGGATCGGTATCGTTCACCGTCTGGACATCCAGATAGTTCTGTCCGACCAGTCCTTCAGCATTTGTATTCACCGTCAGCGTTTGTTCATCATCCAAGGAGCGAGCACGACGTGCGCTTCGCGTACCATCACTGCGATCGCTACCCGAAACAGCTGCGCGCGTCGTTCCATCAGGAACAAGAACGCCCAGCTCGGCGATTGCAAGCAGGCCATCGGGTTGGTCGGCCTTGGTCTTGTAATTGCTCAGGACTCGGATGCGAACATATTTCGCGTTCACGGCCTCGTCGAAGGTAATGCGCTGAGCAAGAGCCGTGTTTCTCAAAGTGCCTTCGGCGACCTTCTGATTGATGTTCGCTGCGTCTTGGCCAACATAGACCTCGTAGGCCTTGGGCCGGCCATTAGCTTGCCCCGCGCGTCCTGCGATCGACAGACCGCCGATACTCACCGGCTGTGCGCCAGTGGGATCGTTTCCTTCGAAGAGTGCGAGATCAATCGTGCTGGGGTGATCGGTGAGGTTGACCCAATCCTTGTCGTAGAAGGTTGTCAGGTCCTTGTCGAACATGTTCGAGGCCGGGTTCCCTTCGTAGGCAGCCGGTGCGCTGACCAGCTGGAGGGCTCCCGTGTAGTCCTTGAGTGTCAGAGTCGGCGTGGGCTCAGGGGCGGGGGTGTCGCCACCCTCGGTAGCATTTCCACACAGGACGCGGGCATTGCCCCAGTTCGCGTGGTCGTTACCATTGCCATTGCCACCGTCTCCAACGATCAAGCGGATGTATTTCATCCCTCGAACATTGCCCGAGATGTCCCTCGGTTCGCTTCCTCCCCTGATGACCGAAGTTTCTGGAACGACATCGGACCAGTTGGAACCGTCAGTGCTACCGATGACGTGGAAGGTCACTGAGCCACTCCACTGTCCATCCTGCACGCCAACCGTTGCCTTGAAGGTTGTGCACTTTCCTTCCAGTTCGAAACCGAGGTCACTGGGAGCGTGTGCGCCCAGCCCCTTGGCATAGGGCTGATCATTCATCGAGATCGGATCACCGTCTCCTGCTTGATCTTCACCGACCTCGCTATCACGTTCGACAGGCCCCCAGCCGTTGGAGTTCCACGTCGATGAGAAGGGGATGTCAGATAGGTAGTTGACGGCATTGGACTTGATGGATCCCAGGGCTGTCACACTCGTTGTGCCCACGGCGGTACGGTCCTCATCACCGATCCGGTAGTGGGCCTGGTGCGTCAAGGTGACGGCATTGCCACCGGCCCCTTCGGGAATGTTCACCGTCCACGTGGTGGTGAAGGTTTCTCCCTTGGCAAGAGTCTCGGCAGTCGTGGGCGAAGTCGCCTGTGCGCTCCACCCAGCCGGAAGACTCAATTCGCTGCGGACACTGGTGATGTCCGCAGACTCATTATTCACCAAGGTCGTTGTCACCTGGACGGTCTTGCCTTCGATCGCGCTTCCCTGGGTTGCGATGCTCGCAGCAGCGCAGGCGGGGACGTCGGCGGTTGTTCCAAGATCTTCGACTCGGAAGTTATCGATCGAGAAATCGTTTCCTGACTTTCCTCCCTGGACGTTGTAGAGGCCAACCCAGTAGGAGCCGCAAGCACCAACATTGAGTTCTTCAGCGAAGTGCGAGGGCCGCTCCGTTTGGGGAAGGAGCGTCGAATCGAGATAGTTCGCACTGACTCCGTCAGCTCCCGCAGAATCGTATGCGGTGACCCAGTAGTATGAACCGCTCACGGCGTTGTCGTAATCGTAGGAAATACGGTAGCGGTGTCCCGCCTGCAGATTCACGGTCTGCGGAACAGTCCGGTAGACAAGACCGCCGTTTTCTTCATGGCTCTTCAGCGACCAGTGTCCCGCGATCGCATCATCCGTCGCCTTCCGCGAACGATCGGGAAGGACTCCGCCTCGTTGAGTGTAGGGAGCGTTCAGCGAGGCCAGGACTGTGCGCGGGTCCGTGATATTGCCGGCGTCGCCCTTGACGAAGGGGCCCCAGCCTTCCGCAATATTCTCGAAGTCCTCAAATACTGTCGTCACAGGCTTGTCTCGAGTAGCCCCCAAGTCCCCATTTCGCTGCTGCGATCCGGCGCTTGTCACTCCATCTCCCGAGGCGGAAATAGTGACCTTGCGGGTCTTTCCATTGTTGATTTGGAGCCACGCGCTGCCCTGGTAGGTTCCTGCGTTGAGGGTCATCTCTTGGGACAACGAGGCCTTGCCTGCACCCAGTTGCGCGACAGGATCACCGTGGGGATCCTTCACGACGCTGACTGAACCAGCCGTTGTGTAGCCGCTCAGACTTCCCGAGTTGAATCCAGGATCAGCGAAAACGGTCCCTGCACCCCATGCGGGCGTCGAGACGGCTGCGGGAGCGTTTTCTGGAACCAGCACGAAGGCCGTGTGTTCGCGATCGCTTTCAGCCACTCCGTCATAGACCGAGGCCGGGATGGTGACCTTTCCGCCGGAAACAGCCAGATCAGTGACCTTCACGCGTCCTTGATCGGTGAGTCGGTAGAGAGCCAGAGACCCAACACCTTGGTACGACTTCGTCAGCGTCCACTCCGTTGCAGTTCCAGCGGGGTTGTAGTAGTACAGGCGATCTGCCCCTGCAGAAGTTCCGTTGTCCTTCCACGGCAAGAGGTAGCTATCGCCTCGAAGGACTGTTGCCCCGTCGTAGACAAATTCACGCGAGGAAGAAATGTCTGCCTGAATCGTCCCAACGACGTAGCTAGCCTCTGTTTGAGCAGTAACCGCCGTCGACCCTGAAGCCACCGTTCCATTGGCAAATGTGTAGGTGTGCTTCGTCTTGCCGTCCCCTGCATCCGCGGTGTCGTAGCGCATGATGCGAGAGTTCTGGAGGAACTTGCTGGGCAGGTTGTTTGACCAAATATTGCGATAGAACGCGTCTTGGTCTTGGTGGCCAGTCCAGCCTTCGAACTCGACAATCTGGGGGTAGCCCAAGACAACGTTCGGGTTCCAATTGTCCTTATTCGCATTGTCGACGAAGCGGATGACCTGGGAGTTCAAGCCCTTGTTGGTTGCACCACCGTAGTGCTCGTCATTCGACCAGTGTGACCACAGCGAGTGCCTCTCGAAGCGGTCTGCCCATTCAGATCCGACTTCCCATCCCATCTTGTTGAGTTCGTTGCCCAAGCGGTCAGCTTGCCAGCCCGAACCGTAGTAGACGTCGATGTAGATCCAGCGGAAATTCGGGTACTTGCTTAAGGGGAATTGATTGCGCAATTCCTGGAAGCGATTAACGGCACCGCCATTGCCCAAGTCGTCACGCTGATTGACGTAGTAGGACTGGTTGAGCCAGTTCCACCCGCGGCCACCGGTGAAGGGAAGAGAACGGAAAGAGTTTGCTTCAGGGTAGGCCTCGGTCGTATTGACGTGAACGCCGTAGATCGCATTGACATCCTTCGTGCTGGCGAAGAGGGTGCCGAAGTCGGCCTCGCCACCGGCGCGAGTATTGATGTTACCGCCGTAGTCCATGTGGCCCGAATCGTGGCCTTCAGAGGCATAGCCCTTGACCATGACGCGCTGCCCTAGGCCGTCAGTCGCAAGGCTCACGCGCTTGACGTCATCGGCGATCTGGAGGAAAGGATGCGTTGCGGCCGAACCGAAATCGAAGGGAATGTGAGTAACGACCCACTTATGATTGTCGGCTGCGCCAGTGATCTCGGGAGTGATATCCGCATAGGCAACTGCGGCATCTTGCCAATCAACGCCGCCCGAAGAGTTCGCGTCTCCTGTGAAGACAAGTGTCGTGTAGGGGCGTTCTTCGTCCCCAATAGCATCCGTCGCGGCCTCGGAACGGTAGGTCCACTGACCGTTTTGCGCGATCAGAGTCTTGATGCCGTTTTGTTCGATAACTTGGCGCTTCCACCTGGAATTCCAGTTGTTTTCATAGCCGTGGGGCTGGTCGTAGGTCGCGTTGGTTTCCATACCGACGGCGACCTTATTGGTGTTGACCATTAGGTAGGCGCTGGGTTGTTCGTAGTAATCAATGGGCGTCGAGGCGGTGATGCTGGCAAAAGTATCGTCAACACCCGCATAGGAGTCGCCATTGGCTGCGCCTCGGGAGACTCCCGTGATGCCACATGCGTATGCTCCGCCTTGGTCTGCATTTACTGAGACGAGGCCGTGGCCGGGAATTTCCACCGTGTGCGCGCCGCTCATCTCGGTGATGCGGAAGGTCAAAGTCGGTCGCTTTGCACCCTCCGTTCCTTGGGAGCGGGAGGTGATTTCCTGTACCTCGATCTCGGCTTTCATCGTGATCTCGCTGCCGACGAAAGTTACCGTGTAGGCGACTTTCTGGTCGGAAACACGCTGCGCTTCAACAGTGTCGACGGTGTATTGGTTTCCGTCGATCGTGACCTGGTGAAGCGTTTCCGCGCGGCCGCCAACGGGGTTTCCCGCAAAGGTATATCCGGTGACCTGCGGGAATTCGTGCGAGACCGTTGCACGAAGTTGTCCCGCGCTAATGGTCGTGGGCGCGTTGAGAATAACGGGGGTATCTGTTGCACCTTCAGTAGCATGTGCGACCGCTGATCCCGGAAGGGACAAGGCGAGTGCCCCAAGGATGGCCAGGGGTCGCCAAAAGACGCGTTTGTCTATCATCGTGTCGGGCTCCTTTGCCTAGACGTGACTCATCTATCTTCCAGCGAACATTCATCAAATGCAAGGAGTTTTTGAGAGGTATTTGTTCCACAGGTGGAGCACAGCTTGTCCATAATCCCTACAGAAAAGCGCAGGGGATTCTTGTGGACATGAACACGAACAACCTTCCCCAGCCGGCCACCCCTTCGGCCGATGATCTTGCACGCACCCGCCCCGCGAAGCGCCGCCGCAAGGGACTGCGCAACGGAATCATCGCGGGTGCAACCGCAATCACGCTGGCATTGGGGGGAACCACCGCATGGGCCCTCAACCGCTACGTGATCGATCACGTTGAAGTTACCAGCGCCTCTTCTTACGAGGCCTCACAGGGCAACGCGCAGACCACTTCCTTGAATACCGACACCGCGACCACGACCTCGGACACCTACACGAACGGAAACACCAAGATTTCCGTCAAGCAGGTCCAAAACAACGGTGTCACCTACTATGTCGCGGATGTTCAGCTCTCTGATGCGACTGCGCTTCGTTCCGCATTCGCAAACGACCAGTTCGGCGCAAATATCACGGATCTGGTCTCCTCGATTGCAACCGACAATAACGCGGTCTTTGCCATCAACGGCGACTACTACGGTTTCCGCTCAACTGGCATTGTGATCCGAAACGGCACAATCTACCGCGACAGCGGTGCACGTCAGGGCCTGGCCATCTACAAGGACGGCACGATGAAGGTCTACGACGAAACTCAAACCAACGCTCAAACCCTGGTCAACGAGGGCGTGTGGCAAACACTCTCCTTCGGTCCGGCTCTTTTGCAGGACGGCCAGGTCATCAGCGGAATCGACAACCTGGAGATCGATACCAACTTCGGTAACCACTCCATCCAGGGCAAGCAGCCGCGAACCGCGATCGGCATCATCGACGACAACCACTTTGTCTTCGTCGTTGTGGATGGACGTTCTCGCACGTCTAGCGGCGTGACGATGAGCGGCCTGGCCGAAATCATGCAGAGCCTGGGAGCAAAGACCGCTTACAACCTCGACGGCGGCGGCTCCTCTGAAATGTGGTTCAACGGCCAGGTCGTCAACAACCCCTCTAACGGTGGCGAACGCGCTACCTCCGACATCATCTACATCACGAAGGGAGCATGAGCGATGTACGTGTTAATCCCCGCTTACCAACCGGACGCACGATTGCCGCGTCTCATCCTTGAGCTGCATCGCGCAGATCCTTCAACGAAGATCGTCGTCGTTGACGACGGTTCAGGCCAGAAGTTCAGTGATATTTTCGAGGCCTCAGCCACCGCAGGTGCACACGTGATCTCTTATGAGCACAACCGCGGTAAGGGCTATGCGCTTCGGGAAGGTTTCACCTGGATCCGTGATGTCGCAGGCGACTCGCCAGAGTGCGTGGTGACCGCGGATGCGGATGGGCAGCACACGCTCAACGACATTTTCCGCGTTGGTCGAAGGTGCACAGATACCGGTAAAAGCGTTCTGGGCGTTCGCGAATTCGTTGGGCATGTCCCCGCTCGTTCCCGGATCGGTAACACTGCAACTTCAGCTTTGTTCTGGCTTGCAACGGGCTGGAAGCTCAAGGACACGCAGACCGGTTTGCGCGCATTCCCGGTGGCCTTGCTTCCCGCGCTGCTCGAGGTTCAGGGGGATCGTTACGAGTACGAGCTCCGCGTCCTTTTGCACTTGGCAAAGTTCCGTCATCCGGTGACCCAAATCCCGATTGAGACGATTTACGAGGCCGGGAATCCGACCTCCCACTTCCATCCCTTGCAAGATTCGGCTCGGATTTGGGCGCCGCTCCTGAAGTTCGCTGCTTCTTCCGGTGTTGCAACCATCATTGACTACGTGCTGGTCCTTGTCTTGAATGCCCTCACTGGAGCTCTCTTCTTCCCGGTTGTTGTGGCTCGTATGGTGAGCGCCTCGGTGAATTTCGCAATGAACCGCCGCGTTTTCGAGGCCACGGGAGTGCCCTTGCGTCGCAGCACCCTCCGTTATGCCGCGCTTGCCGTCGCAGTGATCGCTGGGTCGTACACGATTCTCGCAGTACTGACTGGAATCGGAATGCCGCTGTGGATCGCGAAGATCATCGCTGACACCACCATGTATCTGGTTTCTTACTCGGCACAAAGCCGCTATGTCTTCGCACCCGCGCAGGAGCAGAGCGCCAAGGTCACCAGTCATGAGTCTCAGACTCAAGCAGACTCTGCAGCTCAACACCAGACGAAGGAGCTCCAAGTTAGTGTCGCGGGAGCAGCATCGGCGCAACCGAGCAAGCAGGCGGGAAATACGCCGGTAAAACCGGTGCTACCCACGCCCGCCGCACCGTCCATATCGAGCATCCGTTCACTGAATCACGCGGCTTGATTGCTCAGCACTCAAGTGCCACCTTGAGTCGGACCTCGTGAGCGTCGGATAATAACTATCCTCAGTGGCATACTTATGGCCTGTATAACGCATTGATAAGGAGCACCCATGCGTATCGAGATCCTCGGCGAATGTAACTCATCGACGATCGAAAAGGTTCACGAGGCCTTTGACCGTCTGCTTCCGCAACTTTCCTCTTCCGCACGGCCTTTGTCGCGCGAAGAAATCCAGAAGCTTCTGGCTCAGGAGTGCCTGCACTTGGTGTGCGCACTGGATGAGAATGACCGGATTTTGGGAATGCTCTCGCTGGTCGTTTTCGATATTCCAACTGGCCGCCGAGCATGGATCGAAGATGTCGTTACTGATCAGGCTGCACGCGGTCAAGGCGTGGGACAGAACCTTGTTGATGCCGCAGTTGAGCACGCTCGGGAGCTGGGAGCTAAGACAGTTGATCTCACATCTCGGCCGACGAGAGAGGCGGCGAACCGCCTCTACCGTCGGGTTGGTTTCCTTCAGCGCGAAACCAACGTCTACCGGAAGTCTTTCTGACCCCGTAAGACCCGTATGTGGGAGGTGGGACAGCAATTGCTGTCCCACCTTTTCTGTTTAAAGAAGCGTATTTGAGATGACGTTGAGGATTCTGAGCAGGGTATCGCGATCATCGCCTTCTACCGCACCCAGAAGCCCGTTGCGCACTGCGCTTGCGAAGACGCCATTTGCGGCCTCATAGGCCTGACGCCCTTCAGGTGTAATGCACACAAGGACAGAACGCCGATCCGTTGACGATCCTTCTTTGGTAATGAATCCCTTCGCTGCAAGGCGAGAGATTGCACGGCTAGTTCCCGAACGTGTCAACGAGACCAGCGCACCCAGCTCGCCAGAACGCATGGGCTGCTCACCGTTAGCAAGCTCGTCAAGCATCTCAAACTCAATCAGAGCAAGAGGTGCACTTTTACTAATTTCCGAACCTAACGTGCTTTGAACAGCACGTGTCACAGAACTCCACGCGTGCCAAAGCTCAGATTCGCTCTCATCGCGGAGAGTCTCATTGCTTTGTATAATCACCCTTTTAATTTATCATCTTAGCAACAATAAAACTACCTTCTGACCTGCGCAAATGCCCAAATAAACCGGACAGATTTTCACCGAATTAATACGAAGTAATACGATCTGACAACAAGATCACCCACCATAATGATCAAAGTTGAATGACTGTCAGCTCACATTTCTCGCACTAGTGGGCGAAACGATCAAAATGGTCGTTTTTACGTTCTGCACAAATGCGCACACCTTCGTGAACGAAACGTGCAGCGTAGGATGGATGCATGACACCACGACTTGAATCGGATCATCCCGAACTCGACACAAACACTTTGGACTACGTCCATTTCCTTGCAGATTCCCCAAGCCCCTACCACGCTGCACATCTCGTTGCACAGCGCTTGGAGAACCTCGGTTTCAGCCGACAAGACGAAACAGCAGCATGGGATGCGACTCCCGGCGGACACGTGATGGTTCGCGGAGGCGCTGTCATGGCATGGGTAGTTCCTGAAAATATCAGCGACACCACCGGTTTCAGGATCGTTGGAGCACACACAGATTCTCCGGCTTTCACCCTCAAGCCCTCACCTCAGACAACAACGGCTGATGGCTGGGGACAAATCGAGGTCGAGGTCTACGGCGGAATGATCATGAATTCCTGGCTGGACCGCGAACTGTGCGTTGCCGGCCGACTGATTTTGGCCTCGGGAGAAGAAATCCTGGTTCGCACCGCTCCGCTGGCCCGCATTCCTCAGCTGGCAATCCACCTCAACCGCGGGGTTAACGAATCTCTTCACCTCGACCCCCAGAAGCACCTGCATCCGGTATGGACGGTCGATACTCCCGATGCATCGCTCATGGATACCATCGCACAGGCTGCAGGCTTGGATAACGCGAATGACGTGGTCTCTTTCGATTTGATCTGTGTCCCTTCGCAGGGCCCCGTCGCCTTCGGCGCAGATTCGCAGTTCGTTGCATCGGGACGTCAGGACAATCTCTCGTCGGTTCACCCCGGACTCTGCGCACTTGAAGACCTTGCTCGCCAGGGGCTCCCCTCAGACGGTGACATTCTTGTTTTCTCATGCTTCGACCATGAAGAGGTCGGTTCTGAGTCTCGCACAGGCGCAGCTGGTCCAATCCTGGAAGACGTTCTGCGCCGCACTGCTTTCGCCTTGGGACGCGATGAAGATGGTTACGCGCGCATGATCGCCTCCTCGACATGCGTGAGTGCTGATGCTGCACACTCAATTCACCCGAACTACCCCGAGGTTCACGATCCTTCACACCACCCCGTCATGGGCCGAGGCCCCATCCTCAAGATCAATGCCAAGCAGCGCTATGCAACCAACGGGGTCGGAATGGCTCTGTGGAAGCGCGCTTGCGACGCGGCAGGAGTTCCGACACAGAACTTCGTGTCGAATAACTCCTCTCCGTGCGGAACAACAATTGGCCCGATCACCGCAACCCGACTGGGTATTGAAACAGTGGATGTGGGCGTTGGCCTGCTCTCTATGCACTCGGCTCGCGAAATGAGCCATGTTGCAGACCTCCTGGGACTGCGCAAGGTTCTAGCAGCCTACTGGCTTGGGGCCTGAGCGAATACGCTCTAGACAGAAAAGGCCACACATATTTACGGCCGTGGGGGCCGGGGAGTTCGCGAACTCCCCGGCCCCCACTTTTGGACTCGAGCCTGTCACAAGAGACGTGGCAATGTCTTAGCGCCGAAAATCAGCCGCCTGCTCACCGCTGAATGCCCGAGCAATGGTTCGAGTGAATCGGTCGTTCATCTGTGGGATCTGATCCCCCGGCACAAACATCGTCTGAGTGTTCTCACCATCTGCGGGGAAGGGATCTCCGCTGAGCCATTCACACGCAAAAGCCACGTCCAAGTAAGTCGTCTGATCACCATTTTCGTAGGTAACCGGGCCAACAACTTCAACGCTGAGCAAGCGCATGGCTCGCGCCTGACACGCAGTCTCTTCGAGGATCTCCCGGCATGCGGCCTGAGCGGGTTCTTCACCCGGATCGATAATTCCCGTCACCGGTGTCCACGCGTGATTATCAGCGCGCTCAACAACCAGCACCTCAACGGAGGACGGGTCGATGGGAGCCTGCCAATTAATCGCAGCTCCATCACGGCCTCGTAAGACGACAGCAGTACAGCCCGAAAGCCAGAGCATGGAGTGCCCCACGTGCCGACGTAATTCCAGAACAAAATCCGGTGTTGCCATGAGTGACTCCTTAGCTCACAGTGTCCAGATAAATGGCACCAAGAAAATTTTGACGATGATCGCGAAGGCGAACAGTGTCGCGTATGCAGCCTCGATACGTTCATCAGCAACGCGTGCATCTGCCGCTTGCAGGACCGCTGGCTGCCCCAAGAAACCAGCAACAGCTCCCGCGGTTCGCGGTGCAGACAATCCCAGGTATCGCCCGGCGATCGCCTGAGCACCACAGCACACCGCGACGATAATCGTCGCTAGTACCGCAGCCTTCCAGCCCTCTGGACGCAGCAGAAGATCAACAAGCGCCGGCCCCGCGTTTAAGCCCAAAGCAGCAAGGAAGAGCATCAGTCCTACCGAGCGAATGGTGATATTCGCCGAGGCGGGAAGAGTCCATACAAGAGGTCCGGTTCGGCGGAGTGCACCCAGCAGCATTCCGACGATCAGCGGTCCGGCTGCCGATCCCAGCTGGAAGGTTGCCCCACCAAACATCGGGAAAGGAATCGCGCCCAAGGCCATGCCCAGAACCATGCCGATACCGAAAGCCATTCCATCAACTTCACTGACTCGACGTTCCGAGTCACCCAAGAAGCTCTGAACGTTATCAAGTTCTTCCTGCGGCACAACGACTGCCGCGTGATCACCCAGATTGAGCTTGAGATCGTCGCGCGCCAAGAGGTCGAGATCGCCACGACGCACTCGGGTAATAGTTGCACCGAAACGGGTGGCCAGATTGAGCTCAACGATTGCTCGTCCCGCGACGTCGGGACTCGACACAACAATTCGTTCAAAGGCAACATCGGAGCGGTCATCAGCCAAGTGGTCGGAAACCTGCGTTCCCAACTGCTCGACGACCTCGGCAATGGCGGAGGTCCCACCGACTAGAACGACAAGGTCACCGGCGCGAAGTTCTTCGCCGGGGATCAAAACGCGGGTGCGACCTTCGCGTTGGAGGTAGGACATACGTACGCGCCCTTCGCGCCAAGCGAGAATCTTTCGCGTCAAGATCGGGCGGTCTACCCGAACAGTAACGGCGTCGAGGCCAGCGCCCGCGAGCGATGGAGTGTCCTTCTCCCCCAGCCACTTTCGTGTCACCGTCATTGTGACAACAACGATTCCGACAATCACGCCGATGGGGTAACCAAAGGCATAGCCAACTGCTGCCTGAGGATCGCCACTGACTCGCGTCGCTGCGTCTAGCGCCGGCGCAGCGGTCAGCGCGCCTGTGTAGAGCCCGGTTACAAGGCCTTTGCCCAGTCCCAGGAAATGTCCTCCGATCGTGGCGACGACCGCACCGACAACACAGATGATTGTGGCCGACCCCAAAAGCGAGGTCTGTTTGCGAAGGTCGGAGAAGAAGGTGGAACCGGCCGCGATACCAACCGTGTAGACGAAGAATGCTAGACCGATCTGTTGGATGATCGCGGTCCCCTGACCGGCTTGAGGTGAATAAGCAGAGACAAGTAGGCCCACAAACAGTGCACCGGCTGCACCGAAACGCAGCGGCCCAAAGCGGATCGCGCCTAGAAAAGCGCCCAGTCCGACAACCAGGAAAATCGTCAAAAGATGGTTCTGTGCGAGGAATTGGGCCATAGGTCTAAGGGTAGTGGCCAAATGGCTAAAAAAGGGGCGCAAGGTGGGCGTGGAGTGTGAATACACCCACGTATCCAATCACACTGCATCCAGAGTCCTTACAGACAGCGTCCAGCATGTTACCGTTCAATGAAAGGACAAATACGGAAGGATCCCTCCATGACGAATCCCCAAGCGGGTTGGTACAGCGATCCCTCAAATCCCTCACAACTGCGGTGGTGGGATGGGACGCAGTGGACAAATAACACTCAGACAGCGCAGGGCGCCGCACAGGCATCAGCGTCCCAGCGTCCAGTAACGACAACTTCATCCTCGTACAGCGCTGTTCCCCAAAGTCCTCTTGCAGCAAATAGTGGCTCTGCTCAGGCGCACTACCAGGCACAACAGGGTGGTTATCCCCCCGTTCAGGGAGGAACACCAGGCACATATCCAAGCCAGCAATCCGCACAGAATGCACCTGCTGCCACGCCAGGATTCCCTCCGCGTCCTGCAAGTTACACGGGCGCTCCGGCGACGGCATCAACCATCCCCGGCTCTCCCCTGGCTCCCGCAAAGCCGAAGAAGCCTAAGGCTCCGAAGAAACCCCGCAATAAGCAAAAGACTTGGGCCATTATCTTCACTGTACTGAGCGTTCTTTTCATCGTTCTTGGCTTCCTTTTCCTTGGCGCAGCATCACGTAATAATGCGCGAGCCAACACGGTCAATGTAGAACTTCAGCCAGCACGTCAGTCCATCAGCGAATTGCAAAAGCAAGTCGATACGTTGAATAAGCAGCTCGGGGAGGCAGGCAAGTGAGCATGAACGGACCCCAGATTCCGAATCAGGGACAGGCACCAAGCGCCACCCAAGCCCAAGCCTCGACAGAGGCAAGCCATGCTGAAGCAGCACAGCAGAAGGCAGCTGCGCCCAAGACCGGTTCGTCGAAGCGCTTATTCCTGATTACTTCGATTATCTGCGCTGCGTCATTGATCTTTGCATTAGTGACTTTCACGCAGAATATGGTCGCTTTGAATAGGTACCACTCCTTGGAGAATGAATCTGCGCAGTTGGAACAGCAGGCGCAGACCCTCCAGAAGCAAGTGGACGAGGCGCAGACGAAGCTCGCAGAGAAGCAGGTGAAACCCTGGTGCGATTCCGTGAACGTTGACTCGACAGGCACGCGAGAGAAGATCGACCAGCTCCTCAAGCAGCTTAAGATGATCGATCCCAATGAAAAGAGCGTTCGAAACGTCTGCGGTGAGAAATACTCGGCGCTGACCGCCTCTCTGGATTACTCACGCGTGAGCGCACGCACCGAAAACGGGACGATCAAGTGCGAACAGGATGGCAACCACGTTCGTCTCAGCGGCACGATCGATCAATTCAAGGGGCCTGAATTTGCTCAAAAGACAAAGACGAAGGCCGATCTCACTTTGACGATCACCTACACCCTCGAGGGCACAACAGATACTGCAACCAGCATTGTCAAGGTCCCCGATGTCACTCCGGGTGGTTCGAAAGACTGGAAGAGTGAGGCAGACCTTCCCGGTCGGGCACTGACCTGTCGAGTCACAAACCTGCAGTGGTGGCCAAGCGATCTCAAGTAGAACGCTTGACACTTCGGCAGCTATAGCTTGAGGGGGTACGCACTGTGGCGTACCCCCTCAACACGTATTTCAGCTATTTGCGAGCGTTACCTCAGCTATGTGCAAGTGCCTGACGGACCAAGGGGATCAGCTTTTCACGCGAAGGATCCACGGCCTCGGCAAGGAACTGCTCACGGTCGGTACCTTCGAGCCCCTGAGCGACTGGTTCTTCGCTGTCCTTGGGAACTGAGAATCCAAAGACGATCACATCAACGATCTTTCGAATGGGCATCTGATTGGCTTCAGCGGAGTCATTCACGCTATCTAGAGCCTCGAGGTAGAAGATCGAGAGGATCTCTCCCATGATGTTGGTGGGCAATAGTGCGCGGCGCCCCATGCGTTCCAAGGCAGATTCGAGCATCTGGGTCACAAAATCAGCAAGCTGGTTGCGCTGATTTCCAGGAATTCCATCGGCATCGGGGTGGCGCATTTGGTACAGGCGATATTCCATCAGAAGGATATACGCCGTGCGCCCCTGCGCGGAAAGACTGTCGAGGGTATCAACAATGCGTTCCAGAGTGAGCGGACCTTCAATTGAGTCAAAGGCCTGCGTCATTTCTGTTAATAGCCGCGTTGAGTATGCAATAAATGCATCTTCCAACAGCTCATCCATATTCGAATAATTCGAATAGAAAGCACCACGGGTGAATCCGGCACGGGCCACGACCTCGTCAATCTTGGTCCCTGCGAAACCTCGCTCCACCAGAATTTCAATGGCGGCGTCAACCAGGCGTGAACGCGTATTCGCTCGCGCTCTGCTTTCGCCTTCTGCACGCTTCTTAACCACAGCCACCTCCGCGGAATTTCTAACTACGTCGAAAAGTCTAACGAGATTTTCCCGCTGTCACACGCGGAAAATAAAGGATTTTCACGCTTTAAGACCCAAATTTGAAGCTGCGAAAGTCGCGGTGGCACCACGGGGGCATATCATGTGTTTCAGAGCATAATTTTTGGGCATTTTATACGTTTTTGTATCGGAGTTTTCTATGGGCCAGTCAATTGCACTCCTCCCTCTAAATTCGGGCGCCTCTATTCCTCAATTTGGCTTTGGGACCTACAAACTGACCGATCAAGACGCATATGACGGTGTCAGCGATGCACTCGAGTTGGGATACCGTCATATCGATACGGCGCAGATGTATGGGAACGAGGCCGAGGTTGGCCGCGCTCTGGCCGACGCTCCTGTCGCACGCGAGGAGATCTTCGTCACTTCTAAGCTCAATAACCCCAATCACGAGCCTGATGTTGCCCGCGAGAGCCTTCAACGCTCATTGGAGGACTTACAGCTGGACTACTTAGACCTGTTCTTGATTCACTGGCCACTTCCAATGTTCTACGGGGGCGACATCATGCCCACCTGGCGCGCAATGGAAAGTTTTGTGGATGAGGGCCTGGTGCGCTCTATCGGGGTCTCTAATTTCGAGGCCCATCACCTTGCCCCAATCCTTGAGCAGGGGCGCATCATGCCTGCTGTTAACCAAATCGAGTCTCACCCCTACTTCGCAAACCGTGAGCTTCACCGTTTTAACGCCGAGCATGGAATTATTACCGAGGCCTGGGCTCCCCTAGCTCGAGGAACTGTCCTTGGCGAACCAAGCATTATTGAGATCGCCCGCGAGGTCGGTGCACGTCAATCTCAGGTGGTTTTGCGTTGGGCACTTCAGCGGGGAGACGTTGTCTTCCCGAAGGCCTCGTCACACGAGCGCCGAGCTGAAAACCTTGATGTTTCGGGCTTTGAGCTGAATGCGGAGCAGATGGCTCGAATCGATGCGCTGGACCGTGGAGAAGCAGGGCGCACCGGTAAGCACCCCGACGTAATGGACCGGATGTAAGACTTTCGCTTCAGGCGCAACTTATATCGTTTTTCGATGTGAGACAGGGCCGTATTTTGTGGGGACCGCTGGGCTATCGTGAAGCTATGACACATGCATCTTCGACCGATCTTGATCGCGTCCTCGCTTCTCTTGATCCCACGCCCAGCGGTACTTACGTATTTTCCTTGGTTGACGAAATCCCCCAGAACGTCGACATTTTTGCACTGATCCGCGACGAAGATTCCTACACCGTGGTTGTCGAGGAAGACGCCGCACGTGAAGCAGGAATCAACCCCGATGAGCTGTACACGCGAATTGACTTGGGTTCTTCAACCGAGCTAGCTGCAATCGGAATCACGGCATCGATTGCTCAGATCCTTGCTGCGCGTTCAATTACTGCGAATTTCATTGCTAGCCGCCGCCACGATCACCTCTTTGTTCAGCCTGATCGCGCTCAGGAAGCGACGGCCCTCCTTGAAGATCTGGGAAGGCGCGCAAAGGGCTGGCTGCCCGCCTGAAATTTTCCTGTTTATCAGACGCGGAAAGGCGTTCGGAATAAAGTAGAAGCATGGCTGTACTACCCACGGGAAGCGATGAGGCAATCCTCCGTCTAGCCGACGGCACGGTGAAACAGCGAAATCTTCTGACCGGAACTGAAGTGTGGACGGTTCCCGGTCGAGCTCATCGTCCCCTGACTCGTCCCGGTTCCACGCCACCCCTGATTGATCATGATGCTGATGGGCATCACTGCGCATTCTGCTCGGCGCGCTATCTTGAAACTCCGCCTGAGAAGGCTCGCGTGATCCGCACACAAGCAGGGGAATGGGAAACTCTCCACGGCCTCGGCGCTGAGGAACTTGGGGATACGGTGGCGGAATTTCGGCGGATTCCCAACCTTTTCGAGATCGTTTCATATAACTATTGGCACCTCAACCACGGTCATGTTCCTTCCGAGGCCGAGAGGCGCAGGATGGCGGAGTACTTGGCCTCGCCGCAGGGGTACGACCACGTGATGCACGTAGTACGCGCACGTTTCATGGCCTCGGGCGGGAGCACCGAGGAGTTTGAGGAACTGTCGGATTCTGAGAAGCTCAGCCAAGCGAATGGCTTCTTCTCGGGCGGGCATGATCTAATCGTTGGGCGTCGACACTATGTGGATGGGGCGAAGGATACGTCCCAATTGGCATCGGCCGGGACACTGACCCCCGAGGAACACTTCCAGTACATGTCGATGACTGTGCGGGCGATGCGGGACCTGTACGACTTGGATCCAGCTGTGAAGTACGTTGTGGCTTTCCAGAACTGGCTCAAGCCCGCGGGTGCGTCTTTTGATCACCTGCATAAGCAGCTTGTGGCGATCGATGAGTTCTCGACGCAGACGCATGACGAGATCGAGCGCGTGCGTACCTATCCGGGAATCTATGACGAGCTCTTGAAGATCGCTGCGACGCGTGGGCTGATTTTGGCGCAAAACGATCATGCTGTGGCGATGGCTGGGTTTGGGCATCGCTATCCCTCCTTGGCGATTTGGCCACTTCACGCGCCGGCTGAACCCTGGGAGTACTCCCCTGAGCAATTACGAGGCATCAGCGACCTTGTGCACGCAATGCACGCGGCGACGGGCGCGGAGGTGCCGTGTAACGAGGAGTGGTACTACCGGCCCCCGAGTTCATCAATTCCTATGCGCATGAGGATCTTGATCAAGTGGAGGATCTCCACAATCGCCGGTTTTGAGGGTGGGACAAGGATTTACCTCAATACGATCGACCCGTGGTCTGTGCACCAGCGGATGCTGGAGCGCCTGGTTGTTATGCGGGATGAATGTTCGATCGCGCCGATGAAGCTGGGCGAGGAGTGCAAGGTCACGCCGCTGCTGCTGCGGTAAGGGTTTTAGGCGGTTTACCGTCGTTCGTTTGCTGTTTGCGCGCGGTCAAGATGATCGACTTCCCGGTTTTTCGGGCATGACAAAGGCGAGAGACCCGGGGGTGCCTTTCGCAGAGCCGTTTGATAGAATTGAGCCGCTGGGTTGGTACCCTCCGCCAGGCTTGAAATAACAGCTCGGTTCAACGCGGGGGCTGAAGGCCCAGCGTTTTCTATTCGAGCGGGATCTCGGCTCATCCCGCGTGTGCGGGGAGTAGATGAGGGGTTGCCTTTCATGTTCTGGCTTGTTAGGATTTAGGTGCCGAGCCGGTATCCCCCGCGAGCCTGAAATAAAGTGGCCAAGAGAAAGTGGAGGGCCGTTAACTCGGCCTTATTTTTGAGAACCCATCCCCGCGTGTGTGGGGGAAACTCCTTTACCAGTTTTTGCGCCGCGCTCGGCTTGGGCTCATCCCCGCGCGTGCGGGGAAAACGAAGAGGGAGAATTAGGCGTGCTGCCTGTCGTACAGGCAGTCCTCCCAGTACTCCCGGATCAATTCTTCGTTGTACCCCCTTACAAGGCCGTCGATTAGATTTTCCGGAATGTCTGCTCCGTAAATAGTGAGGTCTCCGATGATTTTCATCGTGAGCGATTCGTCCTCGGCTATTTCATGAAGGAACTTACTCTCCTCATCTTCGAGAACGGGCATAGGAAGGATACTATCTGCATATTCAATAAGGTCTTCGACCGTATACATCGCCTCAGTCATAATCACTCCCTCACTCAACTGATCTCAACTTACCATTTGATGCGCAAAGTACACCTACGCCTAATGGGATATATAGTGATTGTCGCGCCCTTTGTCGCGTGTGTGCCTCTCACGCTTATCTGCGTAGTCACCTGCACTCCATTAACTGTCCTGTATGCGTAAATTCGGCGACCTTGTTGCGTAAGCCTAAGAGACATCGGATCGTTAATTGTTAGAAACGCGTCCCTAATAATGTCGGTGTCGCTCCAGGTTCTTTGGAAGGCGATTTGTCCTGGCCTCATTTCGCGTTCTGCTTGCCTGTATGAGTGTTCGCCCGTGCGCTTCCCGTTTGCCTTTGTTGTCCCGTAAAGAATGTGATCAATCACTGCCTGCATTGGGCTCATCCCCGCGTATGCGGGGAAAACAAGAAGCGACACAAGTGCCACGTGTGCTCAGAGAATTCGCCCAAGATGACATTGCGGCTAGTGCATCTCGCGCCATCACAACCTCCTGCATTCGAAATACAGTCGATCCTGCTCAACGATTCAGCATCACTGCGATTCATTGAACATCAGGCCCTTCAACCTGACAGAAGCCAGGATAAAGACCGGTACCTTCATTTGCGTCCAGTTTGGAGAAAGAAAACGAAGGAGTTTTTCAGAGGGTTTCAGACACTACCTCACGCTTTATCACGCGCTTCAACCAGACCTACTTGACTGGCCGGCTGAAAGTAGCCGAAACATCCTGACGTCGACCCAATCCAAAAGAATCGAATGATCTTCGGGTTATAGGACAAAACGTGTTGGTCGGGGGTTAGTCCCAGGTGTTGTGGTAGGGGGTGGGGTGGTGGAGTTCGTTGAAGCAGATTGCGTCGCCCCAGCCGGGGATGGTTCCGGTGGGTTTGTGTGGCTTGTTGCCAGGCATTTTCGAGGGCGCGTCGATGGGCATGGTGGCCAGGATTATCGCTGCCGGTTCAGGGTGAGCAGAGTGGGTGTAGCACCACCAAAACACGGCTTTCATGCGTCGGGTCAGGCGCAAGCCTCTCCGTGGCTGCTTCCAGGTCCTCCGCGCACAAGAGTTGTTGTCCAAGAGCGTATAAGCCTCGCGAGGCCTCCAGTTTGGGGCAAGTCGTGGTGGCTTGGCGAATACGGCAATCGGTGCGTCATGGGTGACAAAAAACGGCGGGGATCACCTCCACCTTGCCACTAATCTCGTGCGTTTTGATGGGCCGCATACCAAGGTACGGCGCAATTATCAGAAGGCTCAAGCTACCGCTAATATGCTTGAGTACAAGTACGGGTTGGAGATTCTTGATTCGCGCGGGCATGGTCGTGACAGTAACGGTATTCAACCGACTGAGCAAGCTCGCGCGTTGCGTGGAAGGAAAAACTTAACTGACCGTGAAGCGTCGAAATTTCGCGTGCGAGCAGCGCTTGTTGTTGCAACGGCCGAAGCAGAGTTTTTGCGAGAGTTGCGTGAACAAGATGTTATCTTCCGTCCCCGTTACGCGCGTGGCGATACCAACGTCGTGGTGGGGGATTCGGTCGCGTTACGCCCCAGACCTGGCAGTCAACCGCACTGGTATGGTGGGTCGAGTCTTGCTTACGATTTGACGTTACCTCACATGAGGCAGAACTGGTTTGACTATTCTCATACTCGCCGTGAGGCGCTGGAATTGTGGCACCATGCCGAACGCGCTACTCGTCCTGATCGCCCAAAGCATGGTGGCGATTACGATCGAGCGATTGCTGATTTGGCGGTTGAGACAATTGAACGGTCGCGTGCGCTTCCCCCTGGAGACAGAGTTGGTTTAGCGAATATCGCAAGCGATCTTGCAGGCGCGCATGCTGCGCTTGCGCTTGATGTGGGGAACACCTATCCCCGTATCGCTGCGACCGTTCGCGCGTTTGGGCGTCTTGCTCAACTCAAAGATGCCCCTCATCAGCATCGGGTTTCATCGCTGGCAGTTCGTAATGGTGTGCGTGCTATGCGCGCAAGTCGTTCGTTCGGTAAGCACAATCGTGGTGTAGCTATTGCTGCCTCCATGATTGAGATTTCTATGGCGCTAAGCGAAGCTGTCCGCCACCAAAAGCAACGTGATACTGCGTTGCGTATCATTGGCGAAATTTCGAATCTGCAGAGCGCGTAGGATCTGCAAGACCTGAGTGCTGCCGATGAGTTTCGTATGTATTATGTATATTGCTGAACGTCGCTCGCAGGCGACGGAGGGTCGTTCACAGACAAATGTTGCAGTCTTGGAGCGCCCTGCTGTTTCAGAAACTGATGCGCCCATTGACACTGTCACACCCGAACCGCGGACTGATGACGTGAGTACTAATGGGGATTCAAGATGCATGAGGAGGCAAGAATTCTTAGCCAACAATCGCTTCTTGAATATGCTTAGAAGTAAAGGTAAGAGGGAACGTACGACCACTCCCCCGCCGGTGGCTACACGTCCTCGTCCCCGCTCGCAACCTCCTCACGGGCGCGCGAGATAAGGAGTCGGGAAGTTGCGTGTGTTCTCAACATTAGATTGCGGAGTGAGTTTTGAAGGATGGCGGAGACTTACATGACTGAGCCACTGATTCAGGGGATTGACCTATTTTGTGGAGCTGGTGGGCTCTCCCTTGGGCTTCAACAAGCTGGTATCAACATCGTTTTAGGGATTGATAATAATCCGGCGTGCAAGTGGGCGTATGAACATAACATTCACGCTCCTTTCCTTGAAGCGTCCGTTCGGGATGTTGAGGCGAAGGATCTCAATAAGGTGTGGGCGGATGCGCCTTACCGGTTGCTCGCAGGTTGTGCGCCATGTCAGCCGTTTTCTCAGCAGCGACGTGGCAGGGACACCAGTGAGGAAGAGGCGTGGGATCTGCTTGATGAGTTTGGTCGTTTGGTTCGTCAGACTCGACCAGAATTTGTCACGATGGAAAATGTTGCGCCGTTGCGTTTTCAGCCTGTTTTTGAGCGTTTCCTTTCGACGCTACGCGAGTGCGGGTATTGGGTGGATTACACGGTGTTGAAAGGTGAAAAGCATGGTCTTGCTCAAACACGTCGTCGTCTCGTGCTCGTAGCTTCTGCTCTTGGTTCGATTGAGATTCCCGAGGACAGTGGCGTTGCGGCTCCTAGTGTGAATGATGTTCTGCGCGGACTACCTACTCTTGTCGCTGGACAGGCAGATCCGCATGATCGTTTGCATTATGCTCGGGCTTTGTCTCCGATCAATCTCGCACGTATTCGCGCATCTATTCCTGGGGGAACATGGCGGGACTGGCCTGAAGAGTTACGTGCACCATGTCATCGCAAGGCGAGCGGAGCATCATTTCAATCGTTTTACGGAGTAATAGACGGGACGAAGCTAGGACCAACGATCACCACTGAGTTTTATAACTACGGCTCAGGACGTTTTGGGCATCCGTCACAGCCACGCACGCTCACTCCACGCGAGGCTGCGCTCTTGCAGGGGTTTCCTCGTGACTTTGAGTTCATTGCTCCATGGGAGAAGCCGAGGCTGACACGTTTAGGAAAACTCATTGGCAATGCAGTTCCCCCACCATTCGGTAAGCACGTTGGAACGCTTATAATGAGTTGTGTCATCAACGATGAGGTAGCCGAACACTAAAGGATTCATGTGAACACTCCAAACACCGGTTTCTCGTTTGAAATTTCGTTGACGGTACTCAATCACCTCGGGCGTCAGCTGTATCGCAATTTCATCACTATTCTTGGTGAAGCTATCTCCAACGCTTGGGATGCTGACGCTGAACACGTTGAGATCACGTACGACCGTAAGTCACAATCAATGTTGATTGTTGATGACGGTGAAGGCATGGATGCTACCGACCTGCAGCATCATTTCTTACGAATCGGTTATTCCAAACGTAAAGACCGCAAGTCGACCCGTTCTGCACGGCTTAAAAGAGCTTTTATTGGAGCGAAAGGCATCGGCAAGCTGGCATTGTTGTCGTGCGCCGATATGGTAAGCGTTGCGTCGCTCAAAAACGGGTCGTCAGTGGTTGGCTGTCTGATCGATAACTCCGTTCTAGACGTTCAAATCACGAATGACGGTAATCCTCATGATGTGCAGCTTGGCGCACCCGCTCGGCAAGCACTTGATGCATTGAGCACGAAACAACATGGGACTGCGCTCTATCTCGAAAACGTTCGAGTACAAAACAACACGTGTGACACACTTCGTCGGCTCATCGCCCTTTTCTTCACTCACACGATCCGTGATGAGAGTTTTGAAATTCGGTTCAATGACGATCCAATCACTGTCGAAGATCTTACAGACCTTGCAGAACATACTCAATTTATATGGGTACAAGACACACCCGATGACCCTTATCTTGCGTTGTGTCCGTCAGCAACACGAATGTCGAAGATTGAGTTTGCTCCAGGAGTTCACGGTTTTATCGCGTCTGTTCACAAGCCATCACATCGACAAATTCGAGGCACGGGGGAGCACCTAACAGTGGATCTGTACGTGAACGGGCGTTTACGTGAAAAAGATATTCTGCGTCGTTGCCCCGATGCTCGTCTTTTCACGCAGTACCTCTATGGGCAGATCCATTTTGATGAACTTGACGCCACAATTGATGCAGATCCTTTTACGTCGTCACGAGAAGGCGTCGTTGATGGGAACGAGCAGTTTGACACAATGCTTGACGGGCTCACAAAAGCTCTTGGCACGATTGCCTCACAATGGGATTCGTGGAGACGTGAATCGAAGCAGACAGGTGATGCTGAAAATGAGAGTATCCGTCCTGTCGAACGCGCATCTGAAGATCTCGCTCATGCAGTTGAAGATAAGATCGCTAGGTGGATTGATGACATTTCGCGCGCCGTAAACGATCCTCAGATCGCCACAATCGGTAAGAAATGGCTTAACGAGGCTGGTCAAGGAAGCACGCAAGCGAGTATCCAGTATCAGTTTCTGTTCACGCTTGAAAATCTCGCTCGCACCGCAATCCGAGAACGCCACCTCCCTTTAACAAGGGGAGCGCGCAAGGAGGTGGAGCATAGGAAACGCTCAGAGGAGCAATTGTTTGCCAATGACAAGGTAAAGCCGAGTTTTCGCAGACAGACTGATGATCCCGCCTACATAGGTATTCGAGATCTCCTATCTTCATTGAACAGCTACTTTGATGATCCTGATCTGACGGTGATCCCCGATTCCTACAAGATTGACGAGAAGGAGCTCCGAGTCATCGCATATTTGCGTAACATCGTCATGCACACCTCTGGGCTCAACGACGAAGGTGTTCGCGAGTTCAATCGTCTCCTACCTATTCTTCTCACCAAGGCGTTGACACTCTTGAATGACGATGAGACAGCCCATGACTCAGATTCAAACTCGTTGCATAACCGGTCATAGTTTTCATCTGTTCATGTGAAAGTCTTGGCGCAGTTCTTTCTAGAAGGGTTGGAATGGTAGGTGTTCTTTGTCGGGGGCGCGCACTTCGTGGCGGTCAATACAGCGTTTGAATGTGTCTTCGGGGCTGAAGAGTTCGCGCATCATCGGGTCGGCGATGTTGACAAACCATGTGGCTAGGCCACTCATTGTGTCATTTTAGCGGGCTGCTTCCCAGGATCGCCACAGAGTCTGCATGCGGGTCATGGCTTCAGGGCGGTCAAACCAGCGGTCGCACCAGAGCGTGGTGGATTGGCCAAGGTCACGCCGATACACGTAGGACAGGTAGTCCTCGAACCAGGTGGGCGCATCGGAGTAGAGCAGTTCGGGCTCTGCTGCACCTGTTTCTTCTTGTTTAATTTCTTCTTCAGGGTCATCGTTCATGAGAGGCTGCTCAAGGGGTGTTATCGGCTACGTTCGGTGGACTGGGTGCGCGCAGGGTCGGGGCGTAGTGGAAACCGCAGTCTTTTTCCCAAGCGGGCGCGCAGGCTTTTGAGGGCTGAGAAGGGGAATGATTCTTTCGCGATGCGCGCGGATGTTTGCGTCTGAGCCGTCCCAACGTCGTGTGCTCTCGCTTGGGTCTCGCGGGCAGTGGCGTGGCTTAGGTGTGTTCGCGCGTCGCCAACATCGTTGCTCGCGTCTTGAGTAGCATTCTTGGCCATTTGCGCGCGGGTGGCCATTGTGTTCTTTTCGTCCTCGCTGGCAAGGCCTAGTGCGGCTTTAGGTCGGTGTGTTCGCTCTGATGGTCAGCGAGGGTTTCTTCATCACGGGCTGTTGATTCGCGGTGAGTCATCTCGTCAAGCTTGGCGTTGGCATCGTTGGTTTCACGCTTGGCATGGGCGAGCTGGGCGCGCGTTTCTTCGAGGGTGTGGGCAGATTCAATGACCGGGCTCAGGGTTTCTTTGACTTCGCTGGGGAGCGTCGAGTTGTTGAGGCGTTCTACGAGCTTTGCTCTCTCGGTTTCGTCCGTCACGATACTGAGGTTGCCTGTCAGCTGTCGGGTAAGAGTGTTTTTGAATAGTAACTTTCCCGCGCGACAAAGCCGAAAAGTCACCCTTCCAGCAAGACGTGGTGTCCTATAACCCTAACCCCAGATTCCTTGCACCCAGCAACGAACTAACCTGCCCAATAAAAAAACTTGTGGCCCCAACATTAGTTGGGGCCACAAGCCTAAACGCGGTAGCGCAGGGATTTGAACCCTGGGTGGCTGTTACACCACACAGCATTTCGAGTGCTGCACCTTCGGCCGCTCGGACACGCTACCTCGGCACTCCACAATAGCGGATCTGGCAGGATGGGGCAATTCCACGCCAACATAGACGAAGCGACCTAGACTGACGACATGGCAAAACGGCGTATCGATCCAGCAGAAGGCCACAGCGCTCTCCTCACGTGGTACCGCGCCCCAGAAAGCGCTACACGACAGACGCTCTTCACCGCAGTGCGCTACACGCTTGAAGAAATTGCCGAGCTTCACCCCGGTCGCGCCGTCGAACTCCGCGTCCCCCCGGCCGGTGCCACGCAAATCCTCCCGGGTACAACTCACCGCCGAGGGACTCCCCCGGCGGTGATCGAAATGTCACCAGAAACCTGGCTCAAACTGGCATGCGGAATACTGGACTGGAATGACGCGCTCTCCCACGGGGACCTTCAGGCCTCGGGACAGCGCACCGATCTGTCCACGTATCTTCCGCTATTTTCTAATTTGCGATAGCCGGCTGATCTAGATCCGACAGGATCTGCGACGCGGCTTCAACCGGCGCAAACCACTTATTCGTCTTGTTCACCACGCCACGCTGAGCAACCGCCGCAATAGCTGCAGAAACCGCAGCAAAAGCAACGACAGAAACCAAGGACGCCGTGCCGTCATCATCCTGAGGTGCGGCCTGACCGGTCACAGCCTTCCACCCCAGCTCCGCGACCTTTCCGGCCACGAAACCGGCGGCCAGCGACAGCCCTGCGGTAATGAGTTTCTGACTGAGACTGCTTCCCATGATGACTCCTTGCATCAGATCGCATCGAACACTCGATACTGACATTTTGCCCTATCACGGCAGGAATATCTCTCCTTCCATGCACTATTGCTTAGACTGGTACGGTGCGAAAGACCAAGACCGCCTCCCCAACCGCCCAACGCTCAGCAAACCTGCGCCACCTCAGCATCACGCTCCTTGGCGCGCTAGCCCTCAGTGCTTGCTCTCCCTCTATCCCACAGGGAGCCCAATGGACTGACGATCCTTTCCGCACAGACTCAACATCTTCGGCTCAGGGGACCGCGGCCTCGGTAACAAAGAACCGCGCGGCCACGGGCAATACCGACACAATTCCACGAGGAAGCGGAACCCTACGCATCGCTTACGCACCAGGCTGGCAGCTTCCCGCTGACTACCTCTTAGCTTTCGAGGCCGCTAGCGGCTACACCATTGAGCAGAGCGAGTACGCTCCGAATTCGCCGCTAAATGCCGACGTCATCTTTGGTGTCGATTCAAAACAAGCTGCAGCTTTGGGGACAGCAATCCCCATTGGCAATGCCCCTGTGTGCGCGTGGGCTGATCGCTCATGGTTCTCCGCAAATAGCAAAGCACTCCCCTCTTCACTCAAGGACCTTTCCTCGGCAAACTTCGCCCCTCTGACCGCGATCCCTTCCCAAGATTCCGAGGCCGGGGCCGCTTTTGCCGCAAAGGCCAGCTCAGTCCTCGGTGAGGACTACGAGGACTGGAAAGAAAATCTGAACGACGCACATTCGATCGCTCCCTCCGCAGCGGAGGCCCTGGGACAGTGGACCGCTACCCTTGCGGATGATCGCCTTTCACTCATCTCGGGTGCGACCAGCGCGCAGGGCTCCCACCAGCGTCCGATCCTGATCTGGGATGCGCGCTTGGCGGTTGCTGCAGCCTCCAATACCGGCACCGAAAGCCGCGCCGAGGCTATCCCCGGGACGTGCGTGGATTCAACCATCTCAGTGGCAGTCCCACACTCTTCTTCGAATTCCGAGGCCGTTCACTCCTTCCAAGCATTCCTCGAATCCCAGCTGGGGAAGAATGCCGCGGCCTATGCGGGACTTGCCTATAACGATGGAGTGCCCGAGGACTCGCAAGCCGCGTGGTTTATGAAGCCGGTGAAGTAGGTAGGACGCCTGCAACCTTTGCTTTCGCCTGAAGCCGTTCTTTCTTGCGCTCTCTGACCCATTGGTGGCAGGCTCGCGCAGAAAGAGCCAAGAGGGCAAGCACTCCCAAAGACGAACGGATCAGCGTCATTAAGACGATGTGAGTCGCACCCGAACTGGCAATATCTGCAGCACCGAAAATAATGTCGGCGCTCAGGGCTGTCAAAAGGATAATTCGGGCACGAGGGTGTCCGTTCCACGTCATAACAGCAGTAATGATTTCCATGACAAGAAGCATCAAAGTCACAAGGGCGACAATCAGCCTCATCGTCAAAATGTAGATTTGCGCATCGGCGACATCATCAATGCCGATGACATTAAGTGCAATGTACTTCCACGGATTTTGAAGGACTAGATAGGTCTGGAACAGCTCGGTTGCAAACATGAGGGCAACCAGGACCATACCGACGACCAGTTGGACTGGGCGCTGGCGATCCGCTTGAGAATCGACATCGTGAGCATCTGCCATTTCATGCGCATCATCATCGTTGGGCTCAACGTCTTGAACGTCCAGTAGATACAGATCGCCATCGGTGATGACTCGGTCGCCACCGCCATTTTTGTCGTGGTAGGCACTGAAGAAATCGGGAAGAATCTCAAGCTCTGCCGCAGGGTTAGCAAAGAGGACGTCATCAACAATGAAGTTGCGCTCGATGTCGATATCAGCATCGATCTTATGGGTGATTTGGAAGGTCAAAAGACTCAATCCGACAGCACGATCAAAGGTTCCCGCTGCAAGCCATTCGACGCGACGACCACCCGGAAGAACCCAGCCATCAGGCGTCCGCCAAAAACGCACGTGATGGCGTTCTGAAGAACGTCCAGGAACCGCTTTTTGGTAGGCAAAGTCCTGCTTACGCCCAAAGAGTACAAGGTTTGAAACTGGCGCAGCATCGTAGCTTTTTCGGCTAAGGAAGGCTCGTATCACCCGAAGAACGGCGTGGGGAGTAATCGGGTCAGCACGCACCCATCCGGCCGCGGTCATTGCAGCGTGAATATCGATCTCACTGCCGACAAGAGCGAGGTTTACTGGGTCGCCAAGGAGACCATCAGCAGTCCTCGTTCGACCGATGAAATAGTCGGGAACATAGAGCCACGTGAGCAACTGATGGATTCTGGGGAGTGCGAGGTATGCGGTAACGGCCCAGCAGATCAGGAACCAGGCGATAGCGGTGGGTTTGAGCTTGATTGACCCCGCCAAGAAAACGTAGGCGAGCCACAGTGTTGCCACACCGGAGAAGATAAAGAACAGGGCATCGACAACATCATCGAAACCCCAGTCACGATCCTGCGTAAACGAGAGTTTGTCAGATGCACGCTGGTAAACAGGGGCTTTCTGGGGACGCGGGCGCGAATGAGCGGAGGCGTTTTCGCCGTCATAGTTCGACTCAATGGCCGATACGTGATTCTCGCTCATGTCCCTTCCTCATGCGTAGACGTGTAGCCACAAGCCTAGTCTGAGAAGGCTCATCCTTCCGCTTTTCTGGGAAGTCTGCATTTTCGTCATTTGGCGCTCGACTGCGCAGACCTTCTGAGCTGATGTCATCGCTATAGGACTTAACGAGAAGAGATTGAGGGCGCCCGGAAAGAGACTCAACAGGCGCCCTCGTGGAGACGCAGAATGTCAGGGGGTGTTTTACGTCTCCATTCCTCACGTTAGCGCCGACAAGAAATCATTCGGAGGTTTTTACTTCTGTGTTTTTCTCGAGATTTTCCCTTGAATAACAAGGTATTGACCATAAGTGACAACCATGTCTACCGCAATAAAACAGGGTGATGCGATTTGCGTAAACCTGAAGTGCTAGCGCCGGCGGTGCTCAAATAAAACACCCCCCAGCCTTAAAAAGGACTTTAGTCCCAGTCTTGGCTGGAGGGTTGTTTAACTCAGCGACCTCAACGCTCAGGCATGCTTACGAATGTAGTCCGCAAATGCCTCAATAGCTGACTTCACAAATCCCTGAGTTGCCGCATCAATAAAGCGACCATCTTCACCGATGTCCTCATGAGACATCTTCATGTAGACCTCGGGCTGCGTCATCAACAGAGGGTTGAAGAACTCAAGCGTCTGACGGGTTGCGATCTGCCCAATAGCAGCACCGACCGAACCCATAGATGCACCCACGACGTAAACAGGCTTACCACCGATGGGGTTGGATCCCCACGGACGACCAAACCAGTCGATGGCATTCTTCAGACCACCGGGAATCGAGCGGTCATACTCAGGCGTTGCAATCAGAACCGCGTCGGCGTCTTCAAGGATCTTTTTGAAGTCAGTAGCGATCTGCGGGTAGTTCGCATCGTAATCAGGGCTGTACAGCGGCAGCTTCGAGAAGTCAGCCTCAACGAATTCCAGATCAGCTGGAGCGTCGGCAATCATCGCGCCAACCAGCTTGCGATTAATGGAGTTCGAAGACAGCGAACCGATGATGTAAGCGACCTTGTAAGTCATGGGATAAGCCTTTCTTCCAGGAGCCGCTTTCGAGCAGCACTGCAGGCATGAACGCCACCCAGATTCCGGTTTATTCCAACCTAAGATCTAGATCACAGAAGATTTACCAGGCGCCAGTTCCACCGGTTCCACGCTTGCGATCTTTGTTCTGACGCTCCTCGCGATCGGTTTGCTCCTGACGCTTTTGCATCTCTTCACGCTTCGCGCGTTGCTCTTTGGTCTCTCCCTGATAAGGATCCTTGGACTTATCTTCGTTTTGTTTGTCCTTATCTTTGTCTTGGTTCTGCTGATCCTGATTTTGCTTGTCTTTATCCTTGTTGTCTTGGTTTTGCTTATCTTTGTCTTGGTTCTGCTTGTCCTTATCCTGATTCTGTTTGTCTTTATCCTTGTCTTTGTCCTGATTTTCCTGGTTTTGAGCCTGCTGCTGCTTTTGCTGAGCACGATCATGAGCCTTGTCAGCATCGGCACCGCCACCGCCGCCCTGCTGATTCTGGTTCTGCTGATTCTGCGTCGAGGCCGCGGACTGACAGGGGGCTACAACCTCGCCCATTTCTTTATAAATTTCAGCAGCGCGCGCACGATCCGTACTCATCGCCGCGTCGCCCTGCTTTTCCAAAGCAAGCGCCAAATTCATTCTGACGGTGCACTCATAGGAGTAGGTCTCAATTCGACCATCCTCGATCTGCTTCGCCTTCGGAACCCGGTCCCAAGCAATGCGCAACTCTGCGACGGCCTCGTCAGGATGATTAAGCTTCACATGCTGCGTCCCCGCGTTGTAATGCGCAACCCAGCTGGCAGGGCCAAGATCTCCCCAATAAATCTGCCGTGAATAGGAGTTCAGAGCACCCTCATTATTTCCCGCGCGAGCGCTGCGACCCGTATTCCATGCCCACAGCGGCAGGGCGGTCATATAAATTCCGACAGCAAGGGCAACCACAACAATGGGGAGAGACCACCACAGAGGCCGCAAGAGCTTCCCGTTGCGTCGCGGTTTCTCCGCCCCGTTCCTCTTTGCCGAGGCCGGGGTTGCGCTGGGGGCACCATCTCCCGTTTGCGTGTTAGCGGCGGCCTCGCCATCTGCAGGAGGCTGATAGAAAGCGGTAGGACGCTGTTCCTTATCGCTGCGGCGCTTAAATCGCACGGGTCCTCCTCAGCGCGTGGATACGACCCGCAAAAATAGCGGCTTCCCAAGCTAATAGCGCAGTCAAAACAAGAGCCGATGGCCACAACACATAGCGCGAAGTTTGGATCGTATCGTTTGCATCGGCGATATTTCGAGCATTTTGAACCGAGGATGAAGCCGCGGAGCTAATGGCGGAATCATTGGGTGAGCGAACCATATCGATACCAAGTTTTTGAGCGATCTCGTTCAGCTTTTTGACATCAATCTTCGAAATCGCATCAGGGTTTCCGGGCTGGGAAAAATCCTTGATGTATTCGGGTTTCGAGCCATCATTCTGCTTCCCCAGAGCGGCAACCTTCATCTTCCCGCCCTCTTCGGTTCCATAGCCGATCACCAAGCCCCCCGTCAGGAGAGGCTTGATCTTGTTCCACTGCTGAGAGTCACCTCCGCCGGCACTCCTCCAAGCAGAATTGTTCGAGGTCTCACCATCAGTGAATATGAAAAGCACGCGGGTATTTTCAGGGTGTTTGTTTGCGGCATCCTGCATTTCTTCCGCAATGTATTGTGCGGGGCGGTCCGGAGATGAACCGCGCGAGGAAGAACTTACTTCCTGGGTCAATGTCGAAACGAAGGAACGAACCGCTCCAAGGTCAGAGGTCAGGGGAAGCTCAGTATCGGCCTCGGAATCCCAGGTAATAATGCGATAACGAGCACCAGGAGCAGCTTGAAGAATTTGCTCAACATCGTGGCTCACACCTTGAAGGCGAGTTTTCCCGCCTTCCCGATCCTCGGCTGCCATCGAACCGGTGCGGTCAATCGCAAGCCAGACCTCAACATTGGTCGTTACTTTTTGCGCTTCACCGGGAACTGAAGGGCCGATCAGGATCGAGAGCAGTGCGCAGGTAATAGCGCCTCTGCGCACCAGATCGGATGTTCTAAAAGGGCGATGACGCCGGGCACTCCACCAGGAGAAGAAAGCGCACGCTGCAATGATCACAATGATGATTGCAACCGACATCAGGGGTCGGAAGGAGAGCGACAATATTCCTCCTGCGGATCGGATCAAACACTGGCAAGTATAGTGCCCATCTCAAATTCATCCTCTAGGGAGATCTATTTGACATCTGAAGTGACCCACGGCTAAATTCATTTGTGTATCATGGTGTCCTGATACACACCACAAAGATCAATTGAGGCAAGATGAAAACCCTCCGAAACATTGCCGCCGGTTCACTCGGACTGGCGCTCGTTTTTCCTCTTTCACCGCCATTGATGCTCAGGCCGTTGAACGCGTTCCCGGGCAAATCAATGGCGATCGAAGCTCCGGTTGCGTCGTTGACTGGACCGCACGCGCCATGCTCGATCAGAACATGGAGAATATCCCGGTCGGACTCCGCAAGGGCCCTTACTCAACGTCCGGCTTCATGGAGAGTGTCCACCCCGACTACGGCAGCAAGGCCGTGCTTGAGAACCACCACTGGTTCAACCCTGTGAGCGATATCCAGTACTGGCGCATCCCGATCGGCGCCGAGTTTGGAATCCTTCCCGGCGCAACCCTCACGGTGGATCTTCCCGACGACATGACCAATGTCCGTCTGATCAGTGACCTGAGCACTGAGGTGAAGAACACCACGGTTGATCAGTTCATGGAGCGTCAGACCTTCGGCGCGCTGGCACGCAAGCTCGATTGGGATATCGTCCCCAACGCGACCCAGACCGATGCAGCGCGTAATATCTGGACGCTGACCTTCCCGAACGGTCTACCAGAAGGCCACGCTGCGGTCGTTGAATTCGTCGGAACCGGTGACCGTACGGGACACTACGAGGCAACCTCTCACTTCCGCGGCCTGCGCGAAACTGATGAGAAGGGCAACGCATGCCTGACAACTCCCGAGCCTGAACTCACTGTCGGACAGTGCCAAGCCGGAGTCGTTGGACGCACCACCTTCTCGCCCTACTCGAAGGATATTGACCTCCGTGAGAAGTACGCCGATCGCTGGCAGGGAACCGGCGCTCTCTGGGGCGAGGCCGGAGCTGACGGCTGGGATCCTTCGCGCCAGTACTCTGATGCCGCCGGCGCAACGCGTCGCATGCGCTTCTACGCAGCGACCAAGCGCGAGCTGAACAACGCGACGATGACCGTGAGCGCTCCCCAGGGTGCAACCTTCGACGAGGCCTCGATCGCCTCTGCATTGACCCCCGGTGGCGGCGCTCTTGTCGGCAATGGCTTCTCGCAGTCGGTGACGGGAATTTCCAACCCGACCGTGAGCGCGGACAAGAAGACCCTGACCTTCACGATCGCACACATGCCGGAAAACTCCTCTCTGAGCGTTGAGGTTACCGCAGTGCTGACCGGCGAAAAGGCACACAAGACCCCGACGTCGAAGCCCATGGTCTTCTTCCACACCTTGGTTGGTTCTATCCCCGGATGCGAGGTCTCGCCTTCACCTTCGACTCCGGCGACCGAGCCCACTCCCGACAAGCCTCAGGAGCCCAACAAGCCGGAAAACCCCAAGGCTGAAAACCCGAAGAAGGCAGGCCCTCTGGCACACACCGGTGCCACGAGCGGAATGGTTCTGGGCGCAGCAGGAATGACCCTGATTGCTGGTCTTCTTGCAGCTAAGCGTCGCAAGGCCTAAGCGCTTCAGGCAATAAATCATTGTGGGGCCGCAGCACTAGCTGCGGCCCCACAAATGTATTCACGAGCAATCGAGGCAGGCTCAAAGAATGCCGTCTAGGCCTCTACTACCCCTAGGCCTCTATTAAAGGATCCGGCTATTAAGGGATCCCGCTCCGCCTCTTTCCTAGGCCTCAGAGCTTGGCAAAACCAACAAGCCCAAGGAAAGCCACAATCGCAACTGCCAGCCAAGCCACGGGCTTATTGACGCGGTCAGTAACCGTGACGCGAGCGTCGCCCTCAACCTCGCGCTTCTGCTGGGCCTCGATATTTTGAATAATCGAATCCACTGTGCCGGAGCTCGACATCGTATAGAACTCGCCACCGGTGGACTCAACCTGGTTCTTCATATCTTCGCCCTCAGTGGTCAACGTCGAACCCGGGTAGAGGCCGATGACCTCAACCTTCTGGCGCTTCGCGAAGTCAATCGCTTCCTTGAGGGTATATAAGCCTTCACCATTGACTTCATTATCCGAGGCCAAAATAATCGTCCGCGAGCGCTCTTGATCCGTGTGATCAAAGCCAAGCACGCAAGATGCTAGGCCATCACCGATAAGGGAGGCTGCCTGCCCATCGGGATCGTCAGTCCCTTCAAGATAACGGGCAAGATCATTGGTGATGCGATATCCGTTCGAGGTCTTCGAAATAACGCCATTCCTCAGTAGCGAGCTCAAGGTCTCGAGGTTATCGTTCACCATCGCGTAATCATCAGTGAGCGGGAACTTCCGAACCGAACGACCACTCCACAGGTACAAAGACACTCGCTCGCCGTTGAAGTGCTCAACAAGACTCTTGAATGCGTCACCGATTTCACTGTCGTATTCCAGCATCGAACCTGATGCATCCAGACATAGAACAATGTCTCGCGAGGCCAGGCGACGGTCATCAACGTGACGGTCAACGGGGTTTGCAGCAACGACAGAAAGCGACACAGCAGCAGCGCAAAAAACAGCAAGCAAACCAGCAACCGCCATACGCGTGCGACGCATCAGCGCACGATAACGCGGCAAGTCACGCACGTAACCGGTATTGGCAACCCATCCTCGACGCTCCCTCGCATGAAGGCGCAGACCCACACGCCACCAGCCAAAAGCCGCGGCGACAGCAATAACACCCAGGACGACGGCGATGAGGTACCCATACCTCATTTCTTCACCACCTCCCGCGCGTAATCCATGACGAATGCGGGATCGAACTGAGTCTCTTCGCCATTGGCCTCCGAGTCTGCTTTAAAGCTGTCCTCACAGGCGGAAAGAGCATCCGCAAGATCAGGCCATGCGGGAATGAGCTTTCGAATTTCAGAGACGGTTGCAGTCTCAAGATCACGGCCGGTACGTTCAGTGCCCAGCGCGCGCAAGATACCCGCGACTGCCAAGTGCACCCCGCGGTCATCCAAGTCGCCGGTGTTCAAGCACCCCTCGACCTCGTCAATGAATCCCAGGTAGCGCTGACGACGCTTCTCATCCAAGGGAATAAGCGCGATCTGATTCTGTTCCTGCAAGCGGTTCGAGCGCAGCCAGCGGATCAGCCACACTCCCACCCACACCAGGACAAGAGCCAGAAGCAAGACTCCAATAATCCACATCCAGTTCGGGTAGTTGAGAACCTCGCGCAATTCACCGGACACGACTTTCCCTTTCCAACGCGGAGAGAAGAGTGCGGACGACCTGATCGCTGGACGAAACACTCACGCGGGTAATCCCCGGGATCTCGAGGAATTGACGCACAGCGGTGCGGCTCTGATCGGCGCGCGCGGCGGCCTCGGCAGCGATCTGGCTATCCCCCAAAAGGAAGTCGGGAAGCGGGCCTGCGTCGACATCCACGATCCGAGTACCCGCGGGGAGCTGCGTCGGATCCGCGTCTGCGACCTGCATGATGAGTAAGCGGTGGTGGACGCTCAGGCGCTTGAGCAGTTCCCGTGCACGAGGCGTGGGCTGGGGGTGCGTTTCATCCGTAACCAAAACAATCAGGGAGCGACGGTAGGTTGCCGCTTGCACGCGGGCAAGAAGGGTTTCAAGATCCGAAGAGGGCGAGCGCAGGTCGATATCTTCCTCGAGGCGTCGCAAAATCAGTTCGATATGTGCGTTTCCCGATCGGGCGGGCATGTGTCGCATACGCCCTTGGCAGCCCGACACCAAACCAACCTGGTCACCGCGACTAGAGGCAAGCCATGCGACAACCTGGCAAATCGTCAGTGCGACCGCTTCTTTACTTTCGCCCGAAGGGGCAAGCGCACTCATCGAGCGTCCGGTATCAACAACCAGCATGACCTGAACATTCGCGCTGGCTTCAAAGCGCTTAACGATGGGCTTTCCAGCACGAGCGGTAGCCGCCCAGTCGATATCTTTGACGTCATCGCCGGGCTTGTATTCGGCCATGTCCATAAATTCCCAGCCCTGTCCGGCACGCGCAGAATAGTGCTGGCCCTCCATCAAGGAGAGCAGCTTACGCAAGACCGGGAGCTGAGTTCGACCGCCCAGAGCACGCAGCTGTGCATTATTCGCGTGCGCTTTTTGGTGCTGGTCGACGTCGCCGAGGGTCTGAGACGCGCTCTCAACGACCCCCTTCTTCAGGATTGGGCTCACGGCACGGCTACCGCGTTGAAGACGGCATCGATCAAGCCATCAACTGAGATCTCATCGGCCATCGCATCGAAGGTACGAATGATGCGGTGGCGAAGAATCGCGTGACGAAGCTTCTTAATATCATCGGGCATCACGTAGTTGCGACCGGCCATCAGCGCCACGGCCTGGCTTACGCGCATGAGAGCGATACCGCCACGAGGCGAAGCGCCCACGCGCACATGCTGCGAGAAACCGGGAAGCGGGTTGGGCCCCATTCCTCGAGTGGTATTGATGATGTCGACGATGTAAGCCTTCAAAGTATCGTGGAGGAAGACACGCCTGGTCATCTGCTGAAGGAAAGTCAGATCCTCGAGGGAGATGGGCTCCGCATCAATGGGCTTCTCCATAGTCCCTGCTTCGATGCGGTTAAGAACCTCAAGCTCTTCCAGGGGCTTTGGGTAAGTGATGATTTCTTTCATCAAGAAGCGGTCCATCTGCGCTTCGGGAAGAACGTAGGTTCCTTCTTCTTCGATAGGGTTCTGAGTCGCCATCACCATGAAGGGCTTGGGCAGCGGATAGACAATTCCACCAATGGTGGTCTGCCCTTCCTGCATGGCCTCGAGCATGGCAGATTGGGTCTTTGCCGATGAACGGTTGATTTCATCCAGAAGCACGATATTGGCGTGGACGGGACCCAGCTCCGTTGTCATTTCATTTTCGGCCTGGTTCCAGATACGCGTACCGACAATATCGTTCGGCATCAAGTCCGGAGTGCACTGGATGCGGTGGAATGAACCCGAAATTGCCTGAGCAATAGTTTGAGCGGCCGTCGTCTTTGCCAAACCGGGGACAGACTCCATCAGGATATGCCCTTGGGCCAACAGGCCAACAATCAGGGTTTCGCGAAGGTTTTCTTGGCCGACAACGCGCTCTGAGAAGATCTTCTGGATACGGTCCAGGAGCTCTTTGCTGCGTTTGAGCTCATCATCGGTGAGATAAGTGGACATTCAGGAAACTCCTGGCTCATTGAATAATTACGAATATCTTACTGTTTTTTAGAGGTGTATTCAGGCCCGTTAGTCGGCCACCTTCCCCAATCACTGAGTGCTACTGGGAGTGGGCAGGGTAATTGGAGGCACAGAAAAACTGGGTATGGTCACCGAAATAGTCGGAATATGTGTCACTGTTGGGGTATTCGAACTCTTGATCGTCGTGTGCGTACATGCGCGAATAATTCCGAAAACCAGCATGAAAATGACCGCAAGAATCCATCCCGTACGCTTCTTTTTTCGCGCGACAGCCTGTGATTCATACCCATAGGCCTCCGTGGAAAGAGTATTGTCGGCAGGAGTTCCACCGGGATTACGCCAGGCCTCCTCCATTTCCGGAGCATTTTTGCGCCACAGACTTACAGTGTCCAAGTGCGTGATGTAGTCGGGCAGAGGCTTTACAGTGCCCTGTTCAATCCCCCGGGGACCGTATTGGTTAAAGCTATCAACCAGTTCAATTTCCTGATCGAAAAGCGAATCAATAGTCAGGGTTGGAACGTTTTCTTGAAGATATCCAAGCAATGAGTCAAAGATGACCAGTGACTCCGGGCTGATAAAAGCTTTGGGGTAGAGCGGCAAGAAGGTCCCATCCTGGTCAAGAAGGATGTAGGCCTTCCCCGTACGAAGAAGTACCGCAATGTTTGCAATGGTAATTTCAACGCGGCGGGTCACTAAGGTCGGATCACCCTCCCGTAATGGATCAAACCACTGCGCGACAAGCCTGTCACTGGAGACCATGAGGTGATGAGGCAGAATCATCGAGTATCCACTGAGGTTTTCAGGAACGCTCGACAGAAGGTCTGTCCCCTCTGTTGAGGGATACGGAATCGATGGAGCCGGCTCGGGATATCCCTTATAGAGCGGGAAGTGGTCGTAGGTCGACTTCGCTGCGGTAAGAAGCGGATAACGCTGCAGCAGCTGAGGCGATGCCACATCGTATGCGATGTGGGCGCTCGCGATTGCTCGGTCGATGATGTCGCGGACCTCTGCTGGGGTCGGCACGCTAGTGTCATTGATCCGGTGCAAGTGCTGCGAAACATCAAGATTCTCATCATCTGCAACGCGCTCGATAATTTTCGAAAGATCGACCGTTAGCTTGCGCCCCGGTTTAAAAAATTGATCAAGGAAACGGCGCGCATCCCAGTACATGTCCATCTCTTTGAAACGGACCATTCCAATGAGTTCTGGGGCAATTGAGTAAGTAGCGCTTGATACTTTGATGTCCGAGTAACGCGAATTCATTCCTCGCAGAACATTCGTCGCGTCAATGGCTATTGCCCAACGCGCTGCAAGGCCTGCGCGCGTCATTGGGACAGCAAAAGAGAATAGATAATTTGTTCCCCCCTGCCACTGGCTACCCGGCTGATACTGGTCACGCGGCGTAGCGGTATTTACTGCTAGAAGGTCATCCAAGTCCAAAGAATCTGGTGCGCGATCAAAGCCCAATCCCAAGAAGTCAGGCTCCGTCGTCACAAAAACACAGGGGTAGCGGGCTTCAAAAGGCGAGATCCGGCGCGCAAGTTCACAAGCCGCGGGAAAGTACTTTTCGGCCTCGAAAGTGACGGTATCTGGACGGAAAATGGCGAGCAGGGCCTCGGAAATACCAGCGCGATTGGCCACTTCGGATGCCCACATATCAGAGGCATCTGCATGTCCCGCGGAAGGAAGCATCCCCTCGGGGTTCTCAAAGCAAGCCGGCAGGCGCAACCACGCTTGGCGGACGATTTCGCGCGGCCCGTGTACGCGGATATCAATTTCAGAAAGGTAGCTTGCTAATTCAACCTGCGCGGAAGCAAACTGACCGGGCGCATATTCAACTGGACGTTTGAGTTCGGTACCGATTGACTCCATGAGCATATGAAGGGCACCGATCTCCTCGGGGGCAACGTTGAAGGTTCCATACGCCAGCGTCAAACACATCCACAGATCATCCGGATTCCCCGATGACGGCTCGAGTACCGCCCACTCGTATCCGTTAACCGTCGTCCATCGTTTAACAGCCAATTCGCCTCCCCATGCGGGCGCCCAATATGCGCACGTATCTTCTACTCTAAAACATCACGGAAAGACAAACATAGGCGGGCGGCCCCACTGTGGGGAACCGCCCGCCTATTGAGTGCTAGCTAGAAGCTATCAGGCCTGCTTTGCAGCAGCAATGCGTGCACGGAACTTCGCGAGCTGCTCGGT
>ERZ773044.31-NODE-31-length-94317-cov-38.7179_pt1 | contig 94317 bp, 111 predicted proteins | sample MGYA00511897_ERZ773044 | MGnify/ENA primary metagenome ERZ773044 (study PRJEB29015, sample SAMEA2738116) | human oral metagenome | biome: human oral; feature: human-associated habitat; material: saliva | place: China | collected 2170 ...
TAACAGTATTACCAAAACCAGAAGCTGAAGAAATTCTAGTTGCTAAAAATAGTGACAAAGAAAAAGCTAAAGAAAAAGTTCTTGCAAAAGCGAAAAAAGCAATCGAAGATGCAACATTCAAAGGTAAATTACCAGCAGGAGCAACAGTTACTGTTGATGAAACAGCTACAGTAACTGTACCAGACTTAACAAAAGATACTGAAGTAGAAGTAACTGTTAAGTACACAGTAGATGGTCAAGAAAAAAATACAACAGTTAAAGTACCAGTAAAAGTAGTTGAAGGTGTTCCACAAATCGTACCGGTAAAAGAAAATAATGATGTTCTTCCAGACCCAGAGAAGAGTATTGATAAAGAAGATTATCCAGAAGGATCAACATTTAGATACAAAACTCCAGAAGGACAAACAACTCCAATCGATGTAACAACACCAGGAGATAAAGATGTAATTGTTGAAGTATTAGATAAAGATGGAAACCCAATAGCAGAAGTTCCAGCAAAAATTAAAGTCGTTCAAGGTAAAGAACAAATAACTACAGTGAATGCTGAAGATAAAGATAAACCTAAAGCTAAAGATAGTATCACACCAAGTGACTATCCAGAAGGTTCAACTTTCGAATACAAAGTTCCAGAAGGACAAACAACTCCATATGATGGAACAACACCAGGGGATAAACCAGTTACTGTAGTTGTAAAAGATAAAAATGGAAAAGTGTTAGTAGAAGTTCCAGCAATAATTAAAGTTGTGGAATCAAAACCTACACCAATAGAAACACCAGTAACAAATACACCGTTAAAAGAAGAAGACTATACTAAAGGTCTAAATATACCAGAAGGGGCAACTACTAAGGTAGGAGACCTTCCAGATTTAACAACACCAGGAGAAAAAACTCCTGTAAAAGTAACGATTACATTACCAAATGGTAAATCTTATACTGTAGATGTTCCTGTAACAGTAACACCAGTTAAGGAAATTGAAACACCAGTAACAACAGATAAATTGACTCCAGAGGATGTCTTAAAACAAATTAAAGTACCAGACGGAGCAACAACTAAAGTAGAAAACATTCCAGACTTAACAACGCCAGGTAAGAAAGATCCAGTGAAAGTAACTGTAACATTACCAAATGGTAAAGTAGTAACAGTAGAAGTACCGGTAAATGTAACACCAGTTAAGGAAATCGAAACACCAGTCACAACAGATAAATTGACTCCAGAGGATGTCTTAAAACAAATTAAAGTACCAGACGGAGCAACAACTAAAGTAGAAAACATTCCAGACTTAACAACGCCAGGTAAGAAAGATCCAGTGAAAGTAACTGTAACATTACCAAATGGTAAAGTAGTAACAGTAGAAGTACCGGTAAATGTAACACCAGTTAAGGAAATCGAAACACCAGTCACAACAGATAAATTGACTCCAGAGGATGTCTTAAAACAAATTAAAGTACCAGACGGAGCAACGGTTGAGGTAGGAGCTTTACCAGATTTAACAACACCAGGTAAGAAAGATCCAGTTAAAGTAAAAATCACATTACCAAATGGAAAAGTAGTAACAGTAGAAGTACCGGTAAATGTAACACCAATTACACCAATTGAAACACCAGTAACAAAAAACAAACTGACTCCAGAGGATATCTTAAAACAAATTAAAGTGCCAGATGGAGCAACGGTTGAGGTAGGAGCTTTACCAGACTTAACAACACCAGGTAAGAAAGATCCAGTTAAAGTAAAAATTACATTACCAAATGGAAAAGTAGTAACAGTAGAAGTACCGGTAAATGTAACATCTATTGAGGATATTGTTAAAAAACAAGGAGATCCAATTACTGCTGAGGATGTTGAAAAACACATTCCAAAAGGAGTAAAAGTTATCTCAATTGGAGATAAACCAACAACCGACGTACCAGGTGAAAGACCAAGTATTCCAGTTGTGATTGAATTACCAAATGGAATTCGAGTAACTATGGATATACCAGTAATCGTAACACCAAAAGTAACACCGGTAGTAGTACCAGTAGGTACTCCAGTTACACCAGAAGATGTTAAGAAACAAATTGAATTACCAAAAGGATGGAAAGTAACGAAAGTTGGAGAAATCCCAGCAACAACGACTCCTGGAGTAAAACCAGTAGTACCAGTTGAAGTAGAATTACCAGATGGACGTAAGATTACAGTAGAAGTACCGGTAATTGTAACACCAAAAGTAAGTACAATTATCGTTCCTCAAGGAACAGTAATTACTCCTGAAGACGTGAAGAATCACATTGACTTACCAAAAGAGCCAGGATGGGAAATTGTAGAAGTTGGAGAAATTCCATCAACAATTCCAGCAGGAGTAAAAGCAAGTGTTAAAGTTAAGGTTAAATTACCAACAGGGGAAGTTATTGAGCTAGAAGTACCAGTTATTTCAACGCCAAAAGTGACTCCAATTGTAGTAGAAGTAGGAACACCAATTACTAAAGAAGATGTGATGAAACATGTTGATTTACCAAAAGAATCAGGATGGGAAATCGTTGAAGTTGGAGAAATCCCTACAACAGAAACAGCAGGACAAAAACCAAGTGTTAAAGTTAAGGTGAAACTACCAACAGGAGAAATCGTAGAAGTAGAAGTACCAGTAACAGTAACACCTAAGAATGTTGAACCATCAACACCAGCTGGACCAAGAACTTCAGAACAACCACAAGGTGAAAATGGTAATAAACCACAACCTGAAACACCAGCTAAACCAGAAAAACCTTCTGAAAATACAAAACCAGAAGCACCAAAAGCTCCAGTAGCTAAAGTTGGTGAAAAAGTATTACCAAACACTGGTATCGCAGATAATAACTCTGTATTAGCAGGTTTAGGATTAGCAATTTTAGGATTAGCAGCGGCTGCAAGAAGACGCAAACAAAAATAATACAAACTATTACAAAAGTAAGATTACTTTGATATAGTAAATGAAGAAGCACTCTTGATGTAAATCAGGAGTGCTCTTTTGGGTTCTTTGTCAAAATCAATACATGAGAAATAATAATTCAAGAGAGATGGTAATATACACTAAATCCAAAATATCAAACGAATACTTCTTTGTTATAGTCCTAGCATGAATAAAGATATATCTATAAATTTCAATTTTTAAAATCTTGAATATATCTATAGTACATTTATGTTTCATTTGATAAAATAATATTATTAAATTTGAGAGGTGTAATATGTTAAAAAATATATTAGATAGTGTTCTATCTTCAGAAAGTAATGGATCTGAGGATAAAATTAAAGAATTAATTAATAGTATTATTGGTAGTAACCAAGTTCCATCTTTTGTTGGTGATATCTTAAATAAGTCACTTGAACAATTAAATAAAGGTAAAGGTGCAGGATTAGTGGCGCCAATGATTAATAAAGCTCTGGAATCATATTCGAAAGATAATTCACTAACTCCAGATATGAATGAATTATTTAAACTTACAAGTAAAAATGGAATTAGTGATATAGTAGGAAATATTATTAATACTTTAATTAAAAATAAAGAAGCCGTGTTTAATGGCTTCTTTTCATATTTAATTAGCATAACCTATGCTAGCAAGTTTCTCCACCTCAAGAAGAACCAGCTCCAGCTGTACACCCGTAACAATGCATACCTGTAACGATTCTACGTGCCCCAGTATGATTATTAACAAGTTGACTTACATGGTTGACTTTTCCTGAGATTTTAAGGTTTTCAATATAGTTAAAATCACAGTCATATAAAGTTCCATCAGGTCCTACAGAAATCATATTTCTACACATTAGACCTGGCAGTGTTGCAGGATTATATGCTTTATAAAGTTTATTCATATATCCTTCATATAAATCTTCTCTATGAAGAAATTCAGAGAATCTACCGATTGGATTATTTGTTATTGCGAATAAGTTATTAAAGACAATTTCAAAATTATCATATAGTTTTTTCTTATATGTTTTTTCTAGTGCTTCTTGTTTAGGAGGTAGAAATGCTCCATTTGGATTATAAACTAGGTTTAAGATAAGGTCTTTTTCTTTCCCATAACCTAATTCATTAAGTCTTCGTAGTACTACTATTGATTTAGGAAAAACACCTTTACCACGTTGTTTAGCGACAACTTTTTCGTTGTAGTAGGGCAATGATGCTACTACTTGAACTTTTAAGTCACGGTATAGTTCTGGTATGTCTCGATAAGCTGGAACATCAAGGATGATTAAATTTGTTCTCACAATTATAGTTTTTGCATATTGTGAGATTTCTTTTATAAACCATCTGAAATTAGGGTTCATCTCAGGGGCTCCACCTGTAATATCCATTGTTTTATACTTACCAACCTTGAATGCTTCTATAATTTGTTCAAAAGTTTCACGAACCATATTATTTTTTCTAGTAGGTCCTCCATTAACGTGACAGTGACTGCATGTAATATTGCATAAACTACCTACGTTAATTTGCATAACTTCAGGAAATTCTTCAGTTAATAAATATTGTTTTTCCTCAACTTGATCAAAAAATTTAGGAATATTTAATTCTGTCATAATGATATTAGTTTGTTAATTTATCAGAAAGTTCTTTACTTTGAAGACCGTGAACTAGAGTAATACCAGCTTTCATTGCAGCTGCAACATGAATAGCTTCTGCGATTTGATCTTGATCGCATCCCTCTTCAAGACATGTACTAGTGTATGCATCTATACAATAAGGGCATGCTTCAACATGAGCTACAGCAAGCGCAATAAGAGCTTTTTCACGAGTTGTTAATTCACCTTCTGCCATTACATTACCGTAGTAATTCATGAAGTTTTTCCAATGTTCAGGTGCATCTTCACCAAATTTCCCTTCACCAAATTCTATTAAATGTTTCTTTTTGAAATATTCTGCCATATTTATTCTCTCCTATAAAATTTGTATATAAATTAATTATAAGTTAGTTTCCATAAATAATCAATGAAATTGAACTATATTTAATGTATAAAAAAATGTATAATTTTAAATTAAAAAAGGGAGTGACTTAAAATCGTGATTTCAGAGAAATAAATTTTGTGGAGTCAATTCCTAAAGATTAGTAGATATCTAAGAGGCTTTTATAAAGCGAAATTAGATATCAGTAATTATAAGTGTTTGTACAAACATTTTAAGTATTAAAGATATTATCTTAGCATCATATAAATTAAACTATCTCACATCCTTATACATTTTTGCTATTTCTTCTACAGGTACTCCACGACGATACATTTTTTGATATTGTTGCATCTGCCACATTGTTTTTACAGTATGATTTTTATATCTTCTTGTAGATGTTGTGATAGGGGAGTCAATTACTGTAATTTTATAACTAAGTGCACTTAAATCTTCAGAAAGTTTATAATCTTCCATTATAGGCATATCTTTATATCCTCCAACTTCTTCAAATACTTTCTTTGATAGAAATATCGCTTGATCTCCAAAGGCAAGGTTAGTAATACTTGCACGCATATTAGAAACGAGAGAATTTACCCACATAGGGAAGCTGCTTGGGTAGAATCTAATCTTTAGACAACCAACTTCAGTAGGACAGGCAAGCACTTTTTCTATAACATCTTTTTGAAGAACACTATCACAATGAACAAACCATAGAATATCACCTTTGGCAATTTTTGCACCATAATTCATCTGATTTGCGCGTCCTTTTTTATCTGATAGGTGATATGAGTAACCGAAATAAGAAAGTTCATCTAGGATTTCTTTTGTCTTATCTGTTGAACCTCCATCAACGAAAAGCACCTCATGTTCATTTATATTATGCAAACAATATAGATTATAAACAAAATCACGTATTGTTTTTTCTTCGTTATAAATTGGCACAATAATAGTAATCATAAATACACTCCTAAAATAATAGTTAATATAATTATAACATGTAACAAAGTATTTCAAAATGATATTTGCCTTTAAATCCAGTATTGTTAGTTTTTTTATAAAAAATATAAAGAATTACGAAATATGTATTGACAAAGTTACTGTATCTATCGTATAATCACAGTAGATACAAGGAAACGTTTTTAATATCTAATTGAATTATACAAATTAACTTTAAAATAATTAATAAGGAGGAGTATGATGGATATAAAAATTTCTAATATGTCATCTGTTCCGATTTACCAACAGGTGGCTACACAAATAAAGAGTAGTATTCTTAATGGTAGCTTAAAATGCAATGATCAATTACCTTCTATTAGAAGTTTATCTAAAGAGCTAGAAGTAGGTATAATAACAGTAAAAAAATCATATGAAGTATTATTACAAGAAGAACTCATATATTCTAAAGGAGCGGTAGGATATTTTGTAAATGATATAGATTTAGCTACTGTATTATCTATAAAAAAAGAAGAGTATTTAGTTGAATTAAAGGGAATAATTGATAATGCTATTAATGACGGACTTAATATAGAAGATGTTAAGGAAATAGTTGATAAAGTATTGGAGGAAAAAAATTATGATAAAAGTAAATAATTTGCAGATTAATAAAAAGTCATTTCAACTGGGTCCAATAGATTTGGAGTTAGAAAGTGGATATGTCTATGCAATTACAGGTAATAGTGGGAGTGGTAAAACACTATTTCTTCAAACACTATTAGGAGCAATATCATCAGATAACAATACAATTAGCTATAATAATTTGAACTTTCAACAAAATGCAGTAGAAATTAAGAAACTATATTCATATGTTGCTGATAAACCATTGTTTTCAGACACTTTACAGGTAAATGAAGTTTTATATAAAATATCTAAATTAGATGAAAGATTTGATTTAGAGAAATGTTTTGAATTTCTAAATAAACAGAAGATTGTTCTTCATAGTAAAATTTATGAATTATCTCAAGGAGAGAAAAAAATATTGTTATTTTCAATAGGATATTTTACTATGTCTAGAATATTAGTACTAGATAATCCATTTTCTGGAGTAGGACTAATAGCTAAAAAAGAAATATTAAATCTTCTAAGAGATTATATGGATGAAAATAAAATGATTATTCTTGTAACTGAAGATCCTTTAGTGATAAAGAGTTTAGCAGATTATGTAATTGTTTTAGAAGATGGAAGAATTAATACTAAAGAAGATATAGTAGAGTTACAAGAAAGGTTTAACACTACAGATATAGAAAATATTTTACTTTTTATTATGAAGGGAGAGAACTCAAATGATTAAACAAAAATACGATACAAACTTTGGTGCAATTTGGAATTTAATTTCAAATAGAAATTATAAAAAACCTTTATTATATAAGAGTTTATATTTACTATATTATTTTATTACCATCACTGTAGTACTTGAATTATTATTTGATAAAACTTATTTGATTTTAGCTGTTATTAGTTCAATAATTATAGTAATAAATGGAAGAAAATACGATGATTCTGAACAACAATTTATTGAATATCTACCTATTTCATTAAAAGATAAAGTAAGATATATTTACTACACAACTTATATAACTTTATTCTTTGGGGGAATAATATCTTTTGTATTAGATTATATTTATCGCAAAGTTAATCCTATCGAATACATATATGCAATAATAGTCGTTATAGCATTTTCAAATTTTGCTATAATCCAAATGATTAAGACCAAAATAACACTAATATACTTCTTTATATATGATATTATTATTTATCAATTTATAGTAGGAATCTTTCGATTTTCTTTAGTGCTAAATTTTAGTGGATATATAGGTCCAAAATATGATAATACGCAATTTAGTTTAATAAAATTAGCACTATTAATAGTAATCACATTGTTATATTACTTTGTTAGCATAAATATTTTATTAGCTCATAATAGAGAAAATAAACGAGTAGATAAAAAGTATAAAGGAAAACTTGCTTTAATACTGTTTCTTTTAATAATTACAAGTGGCTTAAAAATTTATACATATGAGGCTAATATGTTCTTTGAAGGAGTTAAAGAAGGAACTAAAGATGCAACTAGAGTAGAATTAATAAATAATTATAATACCTTTAAGTAGAATCTAGGAAGAACAAATCGAAAATAAAAAGAATATAAGAAAGCTAGTGACTTAGTACAGAAAATAGTATTAGTCATAGCTTTTTATTTATGTTATAGTGAGGTAGGGAAAGAACAAAAAAAGAAGACTTGGCTAACCAAATCTTCTTTGTATTAATAATTCTTATTTGAATTCTGCAGTGTTAACGCGAACTCCAGGACCCATAGTTGTAGTTACAGCTACAGATTTGAAGTAAGTTCCTTTAGCAGCAGCTGGTTTAGCTTTAGCTAAAGCGTCTTGAACAGCGTTGAAGTTTTCAACTAAGTCTTCAGTTGAGAATGAAACTTTACCGATTGGAGTGTGAACAACACCAGCTTTTTCAGCACGGTATTCAACTTTACCAGCTTTGATTTCATTAACTGCTTTAGTAACGTCCATAGTTACAGTACCAGTTTTAGGGTTTGGCATTAATCCTTTAGGTCCTAATACACGTCCGATTTTACCAACTTCTCCCATCATGTCTGGAGTAGCTACGATTACGTCAAAATCAAACCAACCTTGTTGGATTTTAGTGATGTATTCACCTTGTCCTACGTAGTCAGCTCCTGCTGCTTCAGCTTCTGCTGCTTTATCACCTTTAGCAAAAACTAAAACTTTAGCAGTTTTACCAGTTCCTTTAGGAAGAACTACTGCTCCACGAACTTGTTGGTCGTTTTTACGAGTGTCAACTCCTAAACGGAATGCAACTTCTACAGTTGCGTCAAAATTAACTGTGCTTGTTTTTTTAGCTAATTCGATTGCTTCTACTACAGAGTATAGACTAGAAGAATCTACTAATTTAGCTGCTTCAAGATATTTTTTACCTTTTTTTGCCATTATAATTATCCTCCTATTCTCCTATTAAGATACCCATACTTCTTGCAGTACCTTCGATCATACGCATTGCTGCTTCTACAGAAGCTGCGTTTAAGTCAGCCATTTTAAGTTCAGCGATTTCTTGAACTTGAGCTTTTGAAACTGTAGCAACTTTGTCACGGTTAGGTACAGAAGATGCTTTTTCAATTTTAGCTGCTTTTTTAAGTAATACTGGTGCAGGTGGTGTTTTAGTAATGAAAGTAAATGAACGGTCTTCATATACTGAGATTACTACTGGAATGATTAATCCTGCTTGGTCTTGTGTACGAGCATTGAATTCTTTACAGAATCCCATGATGTTTACACCAGCTTGACCTAACGCTGGACCAACTGGTGGAGCTGGGTTAGCTTTACCTGCTGGTACTTGTAATTTAACAACTTTTATAACTTTTTTAGCCACGATAAAACCTCCTATATATTTTTCGTGATGTGGTCATTTGAACGTCTTTGAATTTTTCGTTCTCCCACTCAATCAAGTTTTGTATTTTTACATACTTGACTATAATATCACACTGGATAAGTAATTGCAAGTATTTTAATAAGTTTTTTTAAAAAAATTTATTTTTGGTAAAAATAATTCTACTTTCATTGAGTAGATAATAAAATAATACAACTAAGTCGGTTAAAATTCAAGTAGGAAATTCAAATAATGGATAATCAGGAGTTATAATTTAAAAAGAAATTTATAAACTATATTATATAGAAGAAAAGTTTTTATAAACTGGGTTTTTCCCTAAGTGAACTATTGACTTTTTACTATAGGTAGTGTAGAATTGTAGTTATGGTATGTGACAATTAATTCGAGTTTTAATTATCGAGCAGTTGTTATATCATAATAAAAATTTTTTCAAAATAGAAAGAGGTTGCAAAATGATTTATGGAATAATCAGTGTTGCAGCTTTACTTGTTGGACTTTTATTTGGATATATTATTTCCAAAAATTCTATTCAAAAGAAATTAGAATTATCTAAGCAAGATGCTGATCATATTATTGGTGAAGCAAGAAAAGAAGCTAGATACATAGTTGAAAAAGAAACTACTATAGCTAAAAAAGAAGCTGAAGAGATAATTAACATAGCTAATAAAGAAGCAGAATTTAGAAAACAAGATATTCAAAGACAAGAAGATAGAATCGTTCAAAAAGAATCTTCATTAGAACGTCAAACAGAGCTTTTAAATAAAAAAGATGAGTTGTTAAGTTCTAGAGAGATGAAATTGGAAGAAAAATCTCAACTTCTTGAAGAGAAAAGTAGTGAAGTTAATCAACTTAAGATTCAACAAGAAACAGAGTTGCAAAGAATTGCAAACTTAACAGAAGAACAAGCTCGTGAAGAGATTATGGCCGCAGTTGAGACTGATATGGCTAAAGATATGGCAATATATATAAGAAATAAAGAACTAGAGGCGAAAAACGTTGCTGATAAACGTGCAAAAGAACTTATTGTTCAATCATTACAACGTTTTGCTACAGATGTAGTTAGTGAAACTACTGTATCTGTTGTAGATCTTCCAAGTGATGATATGAAAGGTCGTATTATTGGTCGTGAAGGAAGAAACATTCGTACTTTAGAAACATTAACAGGAGTAGATTTAATTATTGATGATACTCCTGAAGCAGTCATCCTTTCAGGATATGACCCAATACGTCGTGAGATTGCAAAAACTGCGATTAAATCACTTATTGATGATGGTCGTATCCATCCTTCGAAAATTGAGGAAGCTGTTGATAAAGCACGTAAGAACATTGATCAAGTTATTCGTGATGCAGGTGAACAAGCTACATTCGACCTTGGAATCCACAATATGCATCCAGATTTAGTAAAAATCGTTGGTAAGTTAAAATATAGAACAAGTTACGGTCAAAATGGACTGCAACACTCTATGGAAGTAGCGTATATATCTGGACTTATCGCAGCTGAGTTAGACTTAGATGTTGCTACAGCTCGTCGTGCAGGTTTACTACACGACATCGGTAAAGCACTTGATCATGAGGTTGAAGGTTCACACGTTGAAATTGGTGTAGCTTTAGCACTTAAGTATAAAGAAAATGCAATTGTTGTTAATGCGATTGCCTCTCACCATGGTGATACAGAACCAACAAATCCAATTTCTGTCATTGTTGCCACAGCGGATGCACTTTCAGCATCACGTCCAGGAGCTCGAAGAGAGTCATTAGAGAATTATATTAAACGTCTACAGAAACTTGAAGAAATCGCAAATGAGCACAAAGGTGTAGAAAAAACATTTGCTATTCAAGCAGGTCGTGAGATACGAGTAATCGTAAATCCAGAAGAAGTAGATGATACAAAAACTTACAAAATTGCCAAAGAAGTTAAAAACAAAATCGAAGAAACGATGCAATACCCTGGGAACATTAAAGTTAATGTTATCCGTGAGGTTAGAGCAGTTAAGGTTGCAAGATAGTAAATTAAGCGATTGGATAATTCCAATCGCTTTTTTATATGATTTTAAAAAATATTATTTATTGAAATTGAGAAATCTCAAAAATAATATTGTTAAGTATCGATAATTTTAAGTTTAACTACTTTTTTTATAGAACAGCAATAAATATTTTTAGTAAAGTTTTTAGGTGAAACGATAGTTTTTGTATTAATATCATCATATTCTGTAATAAGAATAATTCAAATATTAAAAAATATAATATTTAAGGAAAACGTTTTATTACAGATAATTTTAGTGATTAGTAATTAAACAAATAAAGATATATTTGATTATCTTAATAAAAAATAAGATGAACTGCTTTGTTAAATTATCTGTATTTTAATAAAAACTGTATTAAAACAGTATTGAAAAAATATCCTTATTGTTGTATAATCTTTACTGTAGATGTAGGAAAATTAATATCTATGTAATTATATTATAAATTTTTAAGGAGAGTGTTATTATGACAAACACTGTAGAATCTAAAGCATTTTTAGAGCCTCAAGAAGTTTATGAACTAACTATTAAAAAAGGTACTGCTAAGGCAACTGCAGGACTTAAATATATGTTAAGTTTAGGTTTCTTAGGTGGGGCATTTATCGGGGTAGGATTTTTAGCCTTACTTCGTGTATCAGGATCAATTCCTAAAGAATTTGGTGGAATTGGTGCATTACTTGGAGCGTCTGTTTTCCCAATTGGACTTATTTGTATTTTAGTTGGTGGTGGAGAATTAGTTACAGGTAATATGATGGCTGTAACTGTTGCGTGGTTTAATAAAAAAATTAGTTTTAAACTGTTGGCTAAAAACATGGTTGTTATTACATTTGCAAACCTTGTTGGTTCTCTAGTTATTGCTTATTTCTTAGGACATTTAACTGGGTTAACTGGTGGTGCTATTGCAGCTAAAACTATTTCAGCTGGTGAATCAAAAGTATACTTAACATTTTGGCAAGTATTCTTCTCAGCTGTAGGTTGTAACTGGCTAGTAGGTATGGCAGTATGGTTAAACTTCGCTGCTAAAGATGTAGGTAGTAAAATGTTTGGTGTATGGTTCCCAATTATGACATTCGTTGCTATTGGTTTCCAACACTTGGTTGCGAACATGTTCGCAATCCCAGCTGCAATGTTTGAAGGTGCAAATATCTCAGTTTTACAATTCGTTCAAAACATGGGAACAGTATTTTTAGGTAACTTTGTAGGAGCTGTTACATTAGTTTCTGCACTTTACACATTTGCTTATAAAAAATAAAATTAAAGAGAAAACTTAAAATCCTTTAAATAATAAAAAAATGAAGTAGGAGATAATTCCATACTTCATTTTTTGTTTACTTAAAAGTAATATCTATTAGCATCAATTATATATGACAGATTTAAAACAAAAGTATATAAGATAATATAAAAAAGATTCCAAATTATTAAACTTGGAATCTTTTATTAATATTAGTCTTCTACTTTTACAACCCAACCGAATTTATCTTCGACTTTACCTAATTGGATACCAGTAAGTAGGTTATAGATTTTTTGAGTCCATTCTCCAGGTTTGTTATCAGTGATAAGTTCTAATTTTTTAGTACCATCGAATAATTCACCAACTGGAGCGATTACTGCTGCAGTACCGCATAGGAATACTTCTTCAAGTTTTCCATTATCGTAAGCTTCATACACTTCTTCAAGAGATAGCTTTCTTTCTTCAACTTTTTCACCTAGTGATTTAAGTAATTCTAATACTGAAGCACGAGTGATACCTGGAAGGATAGAACCATTTAATTCTGGAGTAACAAATGTTCCATCAATTTTGAAGAAGATATTCATAGCTCCACCTTCTTCGATGTATTTTTGTTCAACTCCATCTAGCCATAGTGATTGAGAGTAACCAAGTTCTTGTGCTTTCTTTTGACCTTTTAGAGATCCAGCGTAGTTACCAGCTGTTTTAGCGAATCCGAATCCACCACGAACAGCACGTACATATTCGTGTTCTACGAAGATTTTGTTTGGTTGTAATCCTGCTTTGAAGTAGCTTCCTGATGGTGATAAGATAATTACGAATTTAACTTCGTTGTTTGGGTGTACTCCTAGAGCTTCTTCTGCACCGTATAGGAAAGGTCGAACGTATAAAGAAGTACCTTCTGATTTAGGAATCCATTCTTTATCGATAGAGATTAATTTTTTAAGTGCAGCTAATGCAAATTCTTCGTCTAGCTCTGGTAAGGCAATACGATCTGAAGATTTATTTAAACGTTTGAAGTTTTGTTCAGGACGGAATAAAACTGCTTCTCCATTAGCATTATATGCTTTCATACCTTCGAAAACACTTTGTCCATAGTGTAATACGTTTAGAGCAGGTGAAACTGGAATAGGTCCGTAAGGTACGATACGTGGATCATACCAACCTTTATCAGATGACCAATCCATAACAAACATATGGTCTGTAAAGACTGTACCAAATCCTAGTTTATCATCGGGTGTTTTTTCTTTTGGAGTAGTAGTTAGTTCTACTCTGATATCATTTACTGTTAGTTTTGTCATAATTATATTTCTCCTTATCTTTTAAAACAATTAATTTTTAAATGTGTTAGAAATATTATAATACTAATTCAATCATTTTTCAATACTTTTCTTTGAATTTTCTGAATTTTTATACAAAGTATCCGATATTTCATCTTGAAAATTTAATAAAAATACTATAAAATATTATGTAATCATTGTTAATATTTCACTTTTATATTTTTAAGATACTAATTTAATTTTTGTTGAAAATATGTTACAATATTAGAAATGTTATATTAATAATGTACCTAATTATAGAGGAAGGTAGATATATATATATGGATATTAAAAAATCATTAGAAAACAAATTTAACACATCATTAGCACATCTTACAGGATCACCAATTAGAGAATTTGATGCATTTGCTTCAACTATTGAAGGGATTATCAAGTTAACGTTAGGGGAGCCAGACTTTGATACTGCTGAAGAGGTTAAAGAAGCTGCGAAAGTTGCTTTAGATAATAATAGAACACACTACTCGGTAAATAATGGTATTGAGCCATTAAGAGCAGCGTGGGCAAAAAATTTAGAAAAAAGATATAATTTAAAATACAGTTCTGATGAGGTTATTGTAACAATAGGTGCTTCTGCAGCAATAGAACATACAATTTCCGCTATTACAAATCAAGGGGATACTATTTTAGTAGTAACACCATATTTTTCAGCATATGAGGGTGTAGGTATACTAAATAAATGTAATATTAAATTTATTGACACAGCCGATAATGGTTTTAAAGTTCGTCCAAGTGATTTAGAAAAAGCACTAGAAGAGAATAAAGATGCAAAAGCAATTTTAATTAACTACCCAAATAATCCAAGTGGTGTTTCTTATACTAGAGAAGAGGTTAAGGAAATTGCTGATGTATTAGGAAAATATGATATTTTTGTACTTAGTGATGAAATTTATGGAGATATTACATATAACTATAAACACACATCACTTGCAGAGTTTATTCCGGAACAAACAGTTCTAATCAGTGGATTATCAAAATCTCATGCTATGACAGGTTGGCGTATTGGATTTGTTGCAGCTCCTCAAGCAATGATTAGAAAAATTGGTGTTTTCCATCTGTTTACAGTATCTGGAGCTCCAACATTTGTTCAAGACGCTGCTGTAGTAGCCTTAACAGATGAAAATGTAGATAAATATAATAATCATATGATTGAAACTTATAGAGAAAGAAAAGATTATATGGTTCCAAGACTTCGTGAATTAGGTTTTGAAATTCCTGAAATTGATGGAGCATTTTATATTTTCGCTAAAATTCCAGCGAAATATCATGAGCTAGGTGCGATGGAGTTTTGTAAATTATTAGCGAAAGAAGCTCGTGTTGGGGTTATCCCTGGGACAGCATTTGGGAAAGCATACAATGACTTCTTTAGAATTAGTTATGCAACAAGCATGGAGAATATAAAAGAAGCTGTTGAAAGAATTTCTCAATTTATGAATAAGTAATTACAATAGAAGAAAGGTTATTCAAATGAAAGGTAAATTTATAACAGTAGAAGGTTCAGATGGTTCAGGTAAAACGAGCTTTATCAACTTTGCTACAGAGTATTTGAAAGAAAAGGGATACAAAGTAATAACGACACGTGAGCCTGGAGGAACAGAGTTTAGTGAGAAAGTCAGAGAACTACTTTTTGATAGTTCAAATGATATCGACGCTAAAACTGAAAGTTTACTTTTTTGTGCTAGTCGACGCGATCATATCGTAAAAAAAATATTACCACATGTAAATGAAGGATATATTGTAATTTGTGATCGCTTTGTAGATAGTTCGGTTGCTTATCAATCTTATGGTCGAGGACTTTCTAAACAAGATATTTTAGATATAAATGCATATGCAACTGATAATCTTGAACCCGATTTGACACTATATTTCTGTGTAGATGTTGAAGTTGGGCTAGCACGTACAAAAAACAGAGATGACAATAACCGAATGGATCAAGAAAGTCTAGATTTTTACAAAAATGTCAAACGTGGTTATGATGATCTTTCAAGAGAAAATACCGACCGCATTAAGGTAATTGATGCTAGTGATACGTACGAAAATGTGCAAAAAAAGGCACTTTCTATATTGGAAGGATTTTTGAACAATGAACTTTAGTAAAGATACAATTGTAATAAAATCTTTAACAAATACATTAAAAACAAATAAACTATCCCATGCCTATTTAGTAGTAGGCGAGGATAGTTTATATTCTGATGAGTTTATTTTAAGTTTTGTTAAAGCAATTTTTTGTTTAGAAAATAAAGATAAAGAGTTTTATAGCTGTGAAAATTGTAAAAACTGCAATAGTATAAATCATGGGAATTATGTTGATTTTTATAAATTATCAAGTGAAACTTCGATAAAGAAAGATGAAATTCAAACATTAAAATCTGATTTGAGTGTTAAATCATTTTACGGTAAGAAGATTTACTGGATAAAAGATATAGAAAAAATGACTGAGCAAGCAGCAAACAGTTTACTTAAATTTTTAGAAGAACCTGAAGATGATATTATAGCTATTCTTAGTTGTAAAAACATTAGTGCCATATTACCAACTATTATTTCACGTTGTCAACAAGTTAAACTAATAGGGCGCAGTGAACATATTGAAATTGAACAAAATGAAGAGCTAATTACTATTACTAATGAATATGTAAAAAGATATATGAGAAAACCGCATCTTGCTAATATTTATCTATTAGAAAAATTAAAATCAAAAGATGAAGTAGTAGAGTTTTTTAAATATTTAAATATGGAAGTTTCCAAATGTTATAATAATGAAATCGTAAGTGATGTTGTTAATGTTAGTAAGGTACAGGAAAAAATACTTCAAGCATTAGCAGATTTAAATGGGAATGTTAATGCAACATTAGTGCTAGAAAAATTTGCCTTTACTGTTTTATTAGATAACAATAATTTAGAATTTTTAATAAGAGGTTAGTATGGAAGATAATTTGAGAGTTGATACAGTTTCTAAAAATTTTAAAATATTACAAAAAGTTGATCATTATAGTATGTCAACAGACTCTTTTTTACTACCATATTTTGCCAATGTGCCAAGAAGTTTCAAGAAGAATATTATAGAACTTTGTAGTGGGAACGGTGGTATCTCGATAATTCTTAGAGAAAAGTCTGACGCAAAAATAGAAATGTTAGAAATTCAAGAAGACTTAGTTGAACTTAGTAAAAAAAGTCTAGATTTAAACGATATTACTAATGTAGATGTAAGAAGTGGTGATATAAAAAATGTAAAAGACTATTATAAACCATCAACATTCGATTACGTAATTTGTAATCCACCGTATTTTCCTGTTGAGAATATGCCAAATCAACGTGAAAAGTTTAATCACAATATTTCACGACATGAATTACTATGCAATCTTGGTGATGTAGTCCAGGCGATTAGATATTTAGTTAAACAAAATGGGAAATTTGCGCTGGTTCATAGAACTTATAGAATAAGTGATATTATCTCTGAATGTGAGAAAAATGGACTTGCAATTAAGAGAATAAGGTTTGTATATAGTAAGCCTTCAAGTGAAAATAGTAAAATAGTACTTGTTGAGGGGAGTATTTCAAAGGTTAGCGATATTAAAGTTGAACAACCGTTCTATATTTATAATGAAGATGGTAGTTATACAGATGAAATGAAGAAAGTGTATGGTATTTATGAGTAGTTTTATGTATGTAGTTGAGTGTTGTGACAAAACTTGGTATACTGGATATACGACAGATATTGTTAGAAGAATAAAAACTCATAACGCCAAAAAAGGTGCGAAATATACTAGGGTGAGAGTACCAGTCGAACTTATATATTATGAACGATTTAATACTAAGAGTGAAGCAACACGTGCAGAAAGCTCATTCAAAAAATTAACACGCAGAAAAAAAGAAGAGTATATTTTATTAAATTTGGATACGGCTAAAAAGCAAAAAATAAAAGATTTTAATACGGAAATAAAGGAAAAATAACTATGTTATATTTAGTGGGAACACCAATAGGCAATTTGGAAGATATTACATTAAGAGCACTAAGGGTGCTAAAAGAAGCGGATATAATAGCTTGTGAAGATACGAGAAATACTCAGAAGTTATTGAATCATTATGAAGTGAGGGGTAAAAAATTACTTAGTTATCATGAACATAATGAAGATAAAATGAGTGACAAAATAATAGAATACTTAGAAGAAGGACTTGATATAGCATTGGTAACTGATGCGGGAATGCCATGTATTTCAGATCCAGGGTATGTACTTGTAGAGAAGGTAAAAACAGCAGGTCTTGATGTTGTTGCTTTACCAGGTGCTAATGCGGGTCTTACAGCACTGGTTGCTAGTGGTATAGAATCATACAATTATACTTTCTATGGATTCTTACCTAGAAAAAGTAAGGAACTTAAGCAAAAGTTAGAAATTATTTTGAGCTCAAAGACAACTGGTATTTTATATGAAAGTCCACATAGGGTAAAAAATTTGGTGGAAGAGATTGTTAAAATTGCACCAACAAGAAAAATTACAGTAGCAAGAGAACTTACTAAGATGTTTGAACAAATTGAAACATATGAAGCTAGTGTAATATTAGAAATGTTAGGTGGAGAAATTAAGGAAAAAGGGGAATTTGTTGTTATTATTTCTCCATCAAAGGATGAAGAAAAAATAGAACTTAATCTTGAGGATATTGTAGAAATAATCTATCAAAAAGTCCAAAGTGGTGAGAAAAAATCAGAAGCTATTAAAAATACTGCTAAAGAACACGGCATAAATAAAAAAGAGGTTTATAGTTTGTATCATGAAAAATACGATTAGTTTCATAACTGTAAATGTATTAATAGTAGTATTTCTTATTGCCGCAATACATATTAAAATATTTTTCCTGCCTTTAACGTTTTTTGTATTTTTAAATATATTTATGATTTATAAAAGAAGTTCAGAATTGGATAAAAATGAACAGAAGAAAAAAATTATGCTGCATAATGTTAAGAATTCTTTAGGTATAATACTAGGATATACAGAAGCGCATAATGATGAGTTAATTACCAAAGAAGAATTAGATGAAAGAATTAATGAAGAAATTCAAGAGATAGTTTCAATGATAAAAGACGAGATCTATAAGTAGAACTCGTCTTTTTGTGTTGATTGATAAAAATGGGAGTGACTTAGCAAAGTAGATTTCTTGGAAACCACGATTTTTGAGGCACTCCTACCAGTATATTATTCAATGAAGTTATTAGTAATTCTTTGATTTTCTCTTAATCTTTTTCTACGTTTTTTCCATGTGTTTGCAGAGAAAAATACTATTAATGGCATTAATTCCAAACGCCCTAGTAACATTGAAACACACAGGATTGTTTTTGTAAAATATGGAATCTGTGAAAAATTACTCATAGGACCATAGTGGTTAAACGCAGGCCCGGCATTACTAATTGATGTGACAGTTAAAGAAATTGCATCCTCAAAGTCGTTAATTTGGAATGTTATTAAGAACAAAATAATAACATACACAAAGCCAAATAATAGTAGATAGTTAGATAATGGCGTAGTATCTTTTACTACTTTTCCATCTATCTTGAACATAGTAATCTTTCTTGGATTTAGAGCTTTACTTATACTTTGCTTAGCATTTTTTACAAAGAAAATTAATCGTGGAATTTTAATTCCACCTGCAGTGCCACCAGTACAACCACCAACTATCATAAGAATAAGTATAATCATTTTAGAAAATACAGGCCAGATATTAAAATCGTTGTAGGTAAATCCTGTAGTCGAAACAACCGATGAAACGGTAAAGAATACATCTAGTAAACTATGATTAGGTGTATCATAAGAACGATAAATATCTAAAAACATTATTATAGATAGAATAGATATCATTCCGAAAAACCATCTTAACTCTTCACTTTTTAGTACTTTAAAGTATCTTTTAAAGACTACAAAATATATTAAACTAAGATTCATAGAGAATATTAGCATAAAAATAGCAATAACAACTGTAATATAAGTACTATTATAATATGCGACGCCTGCGTTTCTTACAGAAAAACCTCCAGTCCCCGCTGTAGAAAACGCTAGATTAATGCTATCGAATACTCCGATTCCACCTAGCAACAATAGGAAGAATAATATGATTGTTAATACAATATAAATACCATAAAGATATATAGCAGTTTGCTTCATTGATGATACCACTTTACCAAAATATGGGCCAGGAACTTCTGCCTTAGCTATATGGATGGTGTGTGGAGATCGTGGAAGAATTGCAAGTGCAAAGACGATAACTCCCATACCTCCTATAAAGTGTGTAAAACTACGCCAGAATAGTAGACTCTTGGATAGAGATTCAATGTCCTGTAATATACTTGAACCTGTAGTCGTAAACCCACTAACTGTCTCGAATAAACTGTCAATATAGTGTGGTATTTCTCCCGATAAAAAGAAGGGAAGGGCCCCTAATAGAGAAAAGATAACCCATGTTAAAGTTACTATTACATATCCTTCTCTCTTGTAGAAATCACGTTCGGTTACATCTTTTGTAAAATAATGCATTACTAGTGATAATACAAAGCATACAATAACTGTACTAAAAAAAGAAAGTGTAATGCGAGGAGGTTCCTCATAAATTAATGATACGATTGTAGGGAGAATTAATAGTGCGGCTAAGAGCATTAGCATTTTCCCAACGACGTTAAAAATCATTTTAAAATTCATAGGTTACCTCCTTGCAAGAATATCATCGATATGTTCAAGTTTATTTCCATAACTTACAACAACAACATTATCGTTTACTTTAATTTCGTCATCCCCATTTGGGAAGATTTGTTTATTATTACGAATGATAAATGCGATAAGCATATTGTCATTTATAGCTAAATCTTTAAGCTTAGTTCCTATGACTTTAGCATTATCACTAGTTATTTTAAACTCTATAACTTCAGCTTTATTATTAGCTATACGATAGTAACTTTCTATATCAGTAGATCGACTACACTGTAAAGATTTTGTGTATTTTTTTATTATATTCCCAACTATTTCTTTTGGTGTGATGTATGAATATTGACCGATATCTTCGGCTATTTGTTTAAGAGATGCACGATTAACTTTAGCAACAGTTTTCTTAATACCAAGTTTATGTGCATATAGATTAATTATTATATTCTCTTCATCCAGACCAGTAAGAGAAATACAACTATCAAATGTTTGGATACCTTCTTCAATTAATGTGTCTCTATCACTACCGTCAGCCCAGATAACATCAATTTCAGGGAAGGTTTCACTTAGAGATATGGCTTTTTCTTTATCAATTTCGATAACTTTAGTATAGAATGATACTTTTTGTAAAAATTCAACTAAGTAGTGAGCAATTTTCCCTGCACCTATAATTAAAGAAGATGTTACCTTTTTCTCAAGATTTTCTTTATTTCCTAATAACCTATAGAAGTTTTTTAGATTCTTATTAGAAGCGGTGATATGAACTTTATCTCCAACTTCAAAAATATAATTACCACGAGGTACGAAGACATTACCTTTTCTCTCAACTAAACAAACCAATGATGGGAAATCAATGTATTTTTTACTTTCTATTAGAGATACACCATTAAGTATGCTGTTCTCATTAATTATTACTTCTAAGATATTGAATTTATTGTTAGAAAAACTTTCTACTTTTATTGCTGTTGGATACTTCAGCATATAGAAAATCTGTTTAGCTGCTTCGTATTCTGGATTGACCATAAGATCTATTCCTAGAGATTGCTTTATAAACTCTTTTGTCTTAGAATATTCTGGGTTACGTATTCTCGCAATTGTATATTTTGCTCCAATCTGTTTAGCTGCTATGCACGAAATCATATTTATTTCATCACTAGTAGTAACAGATATAAACATATCGGCGTTAGCTGCATCAGCTTCTAATAATATGTCAGAATTCGCACCATTACCTACTAATCCTTTAATATCATATGTTTCAACGAGCTTTTCAACGCGTCTTTCATTTGTGTCGATAATTGTCACTTCATCAAATGTGTTAGAAAAATCAGTGCAAAGAAGTTCACCGACTTTACCACCACCGACTATAATTACTTTCACTTTAATACTCCTTTTTTAAATGATATCCATATTATAACCTAAAACCTAATAAAATGCTATAATCTTATAATTTTGTATTTATTTAGTAATAATATTGAATGGTTTTTACTGTTTGTTTTATATAATTAAGATATTAGAATTTACTATAATTAATAAAGGAAAGGGATAAAGATTTAATAAAGTATTTTTTAAAATACTTGAAACTCAGGATAAAACTATATAGTATAAATTATTAAATATAGAAGATTATTAATTTATACTATATTCATAGTCAAAAATAAAAAAATAATAGATTAGTGGTTTTTATAGTTAGTGTACTTCTATAAATTTTTAAACAAACTATATTAAAATAAATTAGTTTATGATATAATTAATGTTGGGAAATAATCTTTTCATTTTATTCTTAATTATTAAATTATAAAAAGGAGGAGAAAGGTGGCAAGGATATCTAAACAAGATATTGATTATATTTTTGATAATATTGATATAGTCAGTCTAGTTAGTGAATACGTTAAATTAGAAAAAAGAGGACAAAACTACTTAGGATTATGTCCATTTCACAATGAGAAAACTCCATCTTTTACTGTCTCTCCTGAGAAAAAAATAGCCCATTGTTTTGGATGTGGTAAAGGTGGAAATATCTTTCAGTTTGTATCACTGATAGAAAATATTACATACAATCAAGCAATCGCTAAACTAGGAACAAGGTTAGGACTAGATTTAGAGTCAAATGATAATAAAGAAGCTAGTTACGATTTAAACAATGAATTGGATATAATGTACTATGGGCACAGACTTTTAGCAGATTATTATAATTATATTCTGCTAAATACAAAAGAAGCGGAAGATGCGCTTAAATATTTATTAGATAGGGGATTAAGTGAAGATGTTATTAAACACTTTAATCTTGGCTATGCTCCTCGAGATAACAATATTGCTTTAAACTTTTTTAATTCGAATAAGATTAATTTGGATTTAATGGTTGAAGCGGGATTACTAGGAAAAAATGATAATGGAGATTATTATGATGTCTTTAAAGATAGAGTAATGTTCCCTATAAAGAATAATCAAAATCAAGTTGTAGCATTTTCGGGAAGAACAATGTCTTCGGATAAGAGTGTTCCGAAATACTACAATACGCATGAGACGAAAATTTTTGAAAAAAGAACAGTTTTATACAATTTTTCAGATGCGCGTTCATTTATAGCTAAAGAAAATGAAGTGATTTTATGTGAAGGATATATGGATGTTATTAAGGCTCATCAAAATGGTATGAAGAATGCTGTCGCATTGATGGGTACAAACATAGATAATAATAAATTAAAAGAAGTTTTATCACTTGTAAAAAAAATAACACTAAGTTTAGATAATGATGAAGCGGGATCGAAAGCTCAGATAGAGATTGGAAACAGAATCATTCAAACAACTGACAATGTCTATAAGTTAAAATTTTCAGGTGCGAAAGATTTAGATGAATTTTTAACTGAAAAAAATATTAAAAATCCTGATTTTGATTTTGAAAATTATTTAAGAAATAATAAAGAACACTTTATTAATTATAAAATTGAATATTGTAAAAATGATTCCAAATCAAATATAGAACAACGTATCAAATATAAAAACGAAATACTTGTTAATATAGCCTATGTAGAAGATGAATCATTAAAATATATATTGCTTACTAATTTGGCAGAGGAGTTCGGAATCGAACGACAAGTTCTTCTTAAAGAATTAGGTAAAGTGAATGTGAAAAGAAAGAAAGCAGCAGTAGAGTGGGTGGCGCCGACAAACCCTGAACTGTTGTTTAGAACAACAAATTATGACAAGAAAATGTGTAAATTATTTAAATACTTTTTTGTCGATAGATCATTATTTGTAGAAAAATATAACGATTTAGAAAAATGTCAATTTCCTCAAGAAGCTTTTGTAAATTTAATGGATTATTTGGTAATCTATTATAATAATAATTTAGAATTCCATATCCATAAATTTATTCACAGTATTGAGGATGATGAAGTAGTAAGGCTTGCAACATACATAGATGAAACAGATTTTCTAATTGAAGAAAATCCAACAGCTGATGTTGTAGGTGATTATATAAGCTATTTTTCAAATAAAAAAATGACGTTAAAAGAAATAAAAGATAGACTTAGAGTGGCTATTCAAGAAATGGATACTGAGGCTCAAAAAGAATTACTATTAAAGTTAAAAAAATATAAGAAATAGAGGAGAAGAACATGGCTAAGAAAGTAAAAGATTTTGAAACAATAAAAAAAGAATTGTTAGAAAAAGGTAAAAAACAAGGTGAGTTAACTCAAGAAGAAATCGTAGAGGCTTTATCAAAATTAGATATTTCTTCAGAAGCGATGGATGATTTCTATGAAGAATTAAATAATGAAGATATTATTTTAATTAATGCAGATCACGTAGATGAAGAGGAAGAAGAACTAGACTTAGAAGACTTATCTGTTCCAGCGGGAATTAGAACTAATGACCCTGTAAGAATGTACTTAAAAGAAATCGGGAAGGTACCTCTATTATCAAAAGAAAAAGAACTAGAACTATCTAAAATTATCGAAACAGGAACTGAAGAAGAAAAAGAACAAGCTAAAAAAGATTTAGCTGAAGCTAACTTACGTCTTGTTGTAAGTATTGCTAAACGTTATGTTGGACGTGGAATGTTATTCTTAGACTTAATCCAAGAAGGTAATATGGGATTAATCAAAGCGGTAGAAAAATTCGATTACTCAAAAGGGTTCAAATTCTCTACATACGCTACTTGGTGGATTCGTCAAGCAATTACTCGTGCTATCGCAGACCAAGCTAGAACTATCCGTATCCCAGTTCATATGGTTGAGACTATTAACCGTCTAATTCGTATTCAAAGACAATTACTTCAAGATTTAGGTCGTGAACCAAAACCTGAAGAAATTGCTAAGAAAATGAATATGACTCCAGAAAAAGTTCGTGAGATTTTAAAAATAGCTCAGGAGCCAGTTTCATTAGAAACACCAATTGGTGAGGAAGATGATTCGCATTTAGGAGATTTTATCGAAGATAAAGATGCGCAATCTCCAGTAGAGCACGCTGCAAATGAATTACTAAAAGAGCAACTAGAAGAGATATTAGAAACACTTACTGATCGTGAAGAAAATGTATTAAAATTACGTTTTGGTCTGAAAGATGGTAAGACACACACTTTAGAAGAAGTTGGTAGTGCGTTTGGGGTTACTCGTGAGCGTATTCGTCAAATCGAAGCAAAAGCTATCAGAAAATTAAAACACCCATCTAAACTTAATAAACTAAAAGGTTTTATGGAGTAATTCTAAGTATTAAGTTAAATGTAAATGGGAAAAAATCAAGGTTAAAAAATTTTTAACCTTGATTTTTTAATAGTGTATAAATATATCACCATGTTCATTTGTTGGTTTGAATAACGTTACTACGAAAGTAAAAACAGCTATAATTGATGGAATGAAAGTCCAACAAAATAGTAAGCACAATAGTCCTTTAAAGTTTTTCCCGATGTAGAAATATTGAATTCCGAAATGTCCTAAAAAGAAAGTGATTAATAAGAATACCACTTTGTTAACATATCTACCAGGGATATAGCCACGATTATTTCTAGGATCGTAATAATATTTAGTCATTAGTGGACCTCCATATGGATTATTTAAGGATAATAATACCATAAAATATTAGAGTATTCAATAGGGAAGGATTAACGTGGAAAATATTTGTATGTAGGTTAATCATCTGTGAATTTTTTAAAATTTTAGATAAACAAAAATACCTAGCTTTATAGACAAGCTAGGTACATAAAAATTAACGTTTTGTTTTAAGGTTTTCTTTCCAATCTTGAAGACCATTTTTTAGCATATAAACGTTTGTATAACCATTCTTTTTAAGAGTTAAAGCAGCACGAGGAGCTAAAGTTCCGTTTTTATCACATAGATAAATAGGTTGGTCTTTTCTTAAAGATGTATATAAGAAATTGAATTGAGAAGAAGGCATGTTACGAGCACCATTAATGTGAGCGTATTTGAAATCTTCTTTCTCTCTAACGTCGATTAATTGAACTTTTCTAAGATTTTTTCTAAATTCTTCATAAGGAAGTTTCGTCACAGCGCCTTTTAATCTAAAGTAATTAAATAGTCCTACTGCTCCTAAAACAACCACTAAAACTATTGTTGATAGTAAAAATGATGACATAATGAACTCCTTTTTATTATAATATCTGTAAGTGAATTATATCATAATTTGAAAATTTGTTCAACATTGATTATAATTAGTATGAATGCTAAAAATATAAAATAAATTTATTGGAGAAAAAATGATAACATCAGCAAGTAATAAAAGAATTAAGGATATTCAAAAATTAAAAGAGAATAAAAATATAAAAAAATACGGTAGATATTTAATAGAAGGTAAACACCTTGTTGAAGAAGCTTTAGACGCAAAAGTAGTAGAAGAAATTATTGTTTCAGAAAGCTTTGAAGAATATAATATAGTAGATTCTTTTGAAGGTGAGTTAATAAAAGTCACGGACGGCGTCCTAAAGAGTATATCTGATACAATAACTTCACAAGGTATTATAGCTGTATGTCGTATCGTAAAAAAAGAGTTAGATATTAATAACTACAGCAAGGTTCTTATTTTGGATAAAATTCAAGATCCAGGTAATTTAGGGACAATTATTAGAACTGCAGATGCATTTAACTTTGACTGTATTATTCTTGGAAAAGGTACTACAAGTTTATATGGACAAAAAGTTATTCGTAGTACACAAGGGAGCAACTTTCATATAGATTGTTTTGATAATATTGATTTAGTTGAATCAATAGATGAAATGAACGATTTTAATATTTTCGCTACTAGTTTAAAAGCGGATAAATATATAGAACAGCTAGACAATATTGCAGGAAAAGTTGCGGTTGTTTTTGGTAATGAAGGTGCGGGCGTAAGTGAGGAAATATTGTCAAAAGTAAATAATTTACTTAAAATCTCAATGCCTGGACGAGCAGAGAGTTTAAATGTCTCTATCGCAGCAGGTATTGTAATGCACTATATTTCTACTAATTTAAAATAATAAATTTACTATTTTTTATAAGTGTGGTATTATGGTAAATGTGAAAATAAAGAGAGAGGTGAAATCTAATGTTAAAAACTATAGCAGTAGACAAAAAAGGAGATATCCTTACTGATGTTAGTTTAGAAAGACTAAAAGAGCAAGACATTGCATGGTATTGGGTTGATTTTGATACTCCTTCGCGTAGTGAAATTAACTTGCTAACGACTTTCTTCAAGTTCCACGAACTTTTAATTGAAGACTGTTTAACACTTTTACAAAGACCGAAAATTGAAATTACAAGACAACAAATTTTCTTAGTATCTCATGTATTAAAAAATATAGATGCTGACTATGAAACTCTAAATATGTTTGTTGGGAAAAATTATATTGTAACGTTCCACCTCTCACACATACGTTATGTAAATAAAATTGTTCCAAAAATATTACAACGCGGGGCAGAATATTCACCTTTACATGTTATGCATATGCTTGTATCAGAAATAGTAGAGGGGTATATTCCTATTATTTCAAAAATCGAAAATCGTCTTGATGAAATTGAGGAAACAGATTCATATACATCTGGAAGTAAGATTATGGATGAGGTGTTTGATCTTCGAAGTGATCTGTTGAAACTTCGTCGTGGATTACTACCGATGCGTGAGCTTATTCATAGATTCTTAGTTTCACGTCGTGTAGAAATGACAGATAACGACAGAAAATATTTCCACGATATTTATGATGATCTTGTTCAACAAACTGAGATAATCGAAGCAAACCGTGAGTTAGCCAGTGATATCCGCGAAAACTTTATGACATACAACTCACTAAAATCTAACAATATCATGATGACACTTACCGTTATTTCTACGATTTTCTTACCATTGACATTTATAGTAGGATGGTATGGTATGAACTTCAAATATATGCCAGAATTAGAATGGCAATACGGATACTACTTAGTTGTAGCTATAATGCTCGGTATTGCGTTTGGTATGTTATGGTTCTTCAAGAAAAAAGGATGGCTTGATATGTTTAAATAACATTATCAAGTAGGTTGGAATAATGAATGTTTTTAAATTAATGATCTTATTTTTTATGATATTACTTGCGAATTTTTCAATGATAAGAATAGATTTTGGGAAATTTTTCAAGAAAAATAGTACAAGAGAAATAAAGGTTTTTGTAATTTTAGTTTCTTTTGCACTAGGATATCTAGGATATATAACAATTATTACAATTTATGAATTATCGTTAAATTTTTTAAAATGATTTAACAGAAAGGGAATTCTATGGATAAAGAATTAGAAAAAATTAAAAAAGAGTCAAGATTAGAGAAATCTCGTGAAGACAAGCTACTAGCTTTTATCGGAGGGAAATTTATAATCTACATACTATTAATAGTTATTTTATTAGGTATAGCTATTTATCTTTATACAGAAATATCGTATATTTTCACACCGATAAATACGATTGTTTCAAGTATAATTACACCGATAATAGTCGCCTATGTATTTTATTACATGTTAAATCCATTAGTGAACTTACTTGAGAAGAAAATGTCTAGGTTTATTGCTAGTTTACTAGCTATCTTCGTTGGTATAATTACGATACTAATTGTAATTATTGGAGTAGTTCCTATTATTGTGGAACAAACACAGAATTTAATAACAGCATTACCAAGATATGTTGAGGTAGTTAAAGGATACTTGGAGACATATTCTGATAATGCATATGTACAAGTAGTTGTTGAATATGTAAATAATAATCTAAATGTATCTAAGATTAGCGAAAAACTAGTTAGCATAGCTACATCTGTTGCACAAGGAGTGGTATCATCTATTTCTTCTACTGCTTCAGTCTTAGTTACTATGCCATTTGTGTTATTCTTCCTATTAAAAGATGCATCACATTTTAACAGGTTCGTAATCAGCCTACTACCGAAAAAGTTAAAAAAACCTGTTGCTGAAACAATTGATGAAATTGATGATAAAGTAGGATCTTATATTCAGGGACAGATGTTAGTTTCTTTTTGTATAGGTGTAATGTTATTTATAGGTTATAACATCATAGGATTACATTATGCATTTTCGTTAGCTACTATAGCTGCATTTTTAAGTATCGTACCTTACCTTGGACCAGTTATTGCAATAACGCCAGCTATGCTAGTTGCAGCTTCAACAAGTTGGGTAATGGTCGTTAAGATGCTTGTAGTTTGGGGGATTGTTCAGTTCTTAGAAGGAAATATTGTTTCTCCTAATATTATGGGACGAAGCATGAATATGCATCCACTTACTGTAATCTTTGTGATTCTTATCGGAGTCAATATTGCGGGAGTTGTTGGAGCAATTTTAGGAATACCTGTTTATTCTATTTTAAAAGTATTAGTAGGAAAATTATTACTTTCAATACGAGATAGGTATAATAAATTCTATGGATAAAATTAAAGCTTTAGAGTATTTTACTCTAAGGCTTTTAATTATATCTGAAAATTTCTTGATTTTTGTCATGGGATAAAAAAAGTTTCAACAAAAATTAGAATTTTAAACTTTTGTAAGTGTTTTTTGTCTTATTACTTTATAAATTACTGCTTACATGCTATAATGATATAGTTAAATATAAGTAAGTTGAGGTTTGAGAATATGAGTATGATGAAAAAATTCAATAATCTTTTTGTTGGAGAAGAGGATTTTGAAGAAGAAGTAGTAGAAAATAATGAAGTAAGGCAAGAACAACCTAAGCCGAGACCAGTGAAAAAGGAGAATCCAGTGGTAAGTAGACAAAACGTACAAAGTCAACCCGCAGGGAGAACTAATAATGTAATACTAACGGAACCATTAGTATTTGCGGATAGTAAAGATATCGTGGATGATATTAAACGTAACAAAGTAGTAATTATCAACTTAAGTAAGTTGGATATTGAAACTTCTGATAGACTTCTAGATTTTATTTCTGGAGGAATTTATGCGCTAGGAGCTAGACTAAAAACTATTGGGGAAGATATTTACCTATGCGTTCCTAATGGCGTTGAAGTTTCAGGAGACTTTTACGAAGGAGAGTATTAATATTGTTAAATATAACAGAGTATTTTTGGGTATATAAATTTGTAAAATATTTATTTAATTTTTATGAATACAGTATGTTAGCATATATTTTAACTTCATGGTTTCCTCAAATTAAAAATAATTTTATTGTAGAGTTTTTAGAGGCAATTTGTGAACCATATCTAAAAATCTTTAGAAAGATCATTCCACCATTCGGAATGTTAGATATATCACCAATAGCTGCTCTTGTAGTACTTAGTGTTATAGAAAATCTAATAATAATGCTATTATTTAAGTTATCTTAATGCTATGAAGAAGATAAATTTTTTACAACAAGCGTCTACTGAACAAAGAGAAGTAGCTGAGAAATTACTACAAAGTATTAATTTTGTGGAAAATCGTAATACTGTTACAAAATTTTTAACGAATTTTGAACAAATTGTTCTTAGTCAAATAGTAGTGTATAACTATAGTGATTTTAAAGTCGAATTTTTTGGCGGTTTTGATGATGCTGAAAGAAAAAAAGCTAAGATTATTTCTAATGAATATTATGATGTGGATTATGATATTGTTTGTCTAAAAGCAAAGTTTAATGATAAATTTAATAAAGTAGAACATAGAAATATTCTAGGAGCAGTTCATAATCTTGGAATCAATTTTAATAGATTTGGGGATATAATTGTTTTAGAAAGTGAGGTTTATATTTTTGTTGATGAAGAAATTGCTGATTATATAGCTATGGAATTCACAAAAGCAGGAAGAGTAAATCTTGATTTTCAAAGAGTAGATCTCACAGAAGTAGGAATCGAAAAAAAATATGAAGACTTTGAAATAGTCAGTTCATCATTTCGAATTGATTCTATAGTAGCTAAGATTACAAATAAATCTCGTAGTAAGGTAAAAGAATTTTTAGAACAAGATTTTATTAAACTAAATCATGTAGTTCTAAGAAATGGAGAGAAGAACTGTACTTTAGAAGACATAATATCTATAAGAAAGTATGGAAGATTTGTAGTTAAGGGCTACACGCAAAATAAAAAAAGTTTAAAATATAGAATAACAATTTCGAAATTAGTTTAAAAGTAGCTGGTAAATATGTGCCGGCTACTTTTTTTTATATTTTTTCAAGTTATGAGCGTTTTCATTTTTATTATTTAGTTATTATGCTATACTCTATCATATAAAACAAAATATATACAAATATGAGGTAGATAAAAATGAAAAAAATATTATTAACTATTTTTTCTTTTCTATTGGTGTTTTCTTTAATTGGTTGTTCTCAAAAAAGTACAACAAAAGAAGAAAAAGTGTTGAAATTAGGTGTAGTACCTAGTAGTAATAGCGAAAAGCTAGTAGATGACCTGACGCCGTTTGCTAAAGCACTGGGCGATAAATTAGGTATGAAAGTAGAAGTATTTACAGCAAGTAGCTATATAGGGGTTATAGAAGGAATAGGTAGTGGGAGTGTAGACTTCGGATTAGTTCCACCATTTTCAGCTGTCCTTTCTAATAAACAAAGTAATACAAAAAATCTCCTTGTAGGTAAAAGTACAAGTGGTAAACCTGGTTACTTTGCAGAAGTTTTTGTAAGAAAAGATTCTGATATAAAAAGTATTGCTGATTTAAAAGGTAAGAAAATTGCTTTTGTTGATCCATCTTCAGCTTCAGGTTATATTTACGCAGGTGCAATGCTAAAAGATGCTGGTATTGATTTAGAAAAAGATATTCAATACCAATTCAGTGGAGGACACGATAAAAGTTTACAACTATTATTAAATAAAGATGTAGATGCGGTAGCAAGCTATGAAAATGTAATAAGAAAATATACTAAAGAATTTCCTACATTAAAAGAAGATGTGAAAGTTATTGCTAAGAGTGAATTGATTCCAGGTGTAACAGTAGTAGCATCTAATAATCTTGATGAAGAAACTCAGAAGAAAGTCAAACAAGCTCTACTAGAGATTCAAAATGATAAAGAAACAATTCAAATTTTAACAAATTTATTTAGCATTACAGGATTTGAAGAACCAAATAATGATGCATATAAAGCTATCGAAAAAATCTCTGAAAAAATGAATATTGACTTAAATAAAGTTAAATAAAAGGGATATTTCATATAGAGATTGAATATAAAATAGTAGCAATAGAACGCTAAAAATCAACCTTTGTTAAATAAATAACATTGTAAAATTGAAAATAATAAAAAAAGTTATACAAAAGTATTGACATAATGTTAATACTTTTGTATAATAAATATTGTTCGTTAGGAACACAAATATTTATCCACAGTAGCTCAGTTGGTAGTAGCATCTGACTGTTAATCAGAGGGTCGCAGGTTCGAGTCCTGCCTGTGGAGTTGGAGTAGTACTCAAGAGGCTGAAGAGGCGCCCCTGCTAAGGGTGTAGGTCGGGGAACCGGCGCGAGGGTTCAAATCCCTCCTGCTCCGTTTTTTATTGGCCCGTTGGTCAAGTGGTTAAGACACCGCCCTTTCACGGCGGTAACACGGGTTCGAATCCCGTACGGGTCACCATTTGAAATAATACATTGAGAATAAGAGTTAGGTCCCGTGGTGTAGCGGTTATCACGCCTGCCTGTCACGCAGGAGATCGCGGGTTCGATTCCCGTCGGGACCGCCATTTTTGCCTTGATAGCTCAGTTGGTAGAGCAATGGATTGAAGCTCCATGTGTCGGCAGTTCGACTCTGTCTCAAGGCATTTTTTTATTTTAACTTAATATTTTGGCGGCTGTGGCGAAGTGGTTAACGCATCGGATTGTGGTTCCGACATTCGGGGGTTCGATTCCCCTCAGCCGCCCCATTTTTTTGAATTGAAGTAGAGAGGTAGTGTAACTTTGCATTACTTCTCTTTTTATATGTAAAACTGTAGATTGTACTTGTTTACTTTTGTAAGCAAAATATTAGCATATTTATAAAAAGAGGAGTAAAATAGTATTTATAAAATATTAGGAGATTAAAAAAAATGGAAAAATCATTTGAACAACACTTAGAAAACTTTAAAGTTATTGATTCAAAAACTGCAATCGAAAAAATTGAATCAAAAGAAAAATTTGTATTATTCATTGGGAGATCTTCATGCCCATTCTGTAGAAAATTCATGCCGAAATTAAGTGAAGTAGTTGTTTCTAATAAAGTAGAAGCATTCTTCCTTAACTCTGAAGATTTCTCAGACGCATCAGGTATTGAATCATTACGTGCAAAATACTCTGTAAGAACTGTACCAGGTTTATTAGTAGCTGAAGCAGGAGAAGTTAAAGTTGTATGTGATTCTAGTTTATCTGTTGAAGAAATTACTAATTTTATTAAATAATGGTCAAACTCGTCTATTTTGTTTAGGCGAGTTTTTTTTATTTTGTCTTTATATTTGAATACTTTGTTTATATAAGTTAATCGCTTAACTAAAAAGAAAAATATAAAATCAAAATACTGAAAAATTCTATTTTAAATGATATAATAGTAGTTATAAAATTTTACTAACCATATAGATTAGTTTATTTTATAGTTCATTGTAAAATAATGAGGTGATAGTGTGAATAGTGAAAAGTTAGAAGTAAAGAATCTAATTTTTAATTATGGTGTAAAAAACATATTAAATGATATATCATTTGAAGTACCTAATGGGGATTTTGTTGCGATTGTAGGAAAAAGCGGAGCGGGAAAATCGACCTTACTACGTTGTTTGAACTTGTTAAACAAGCCTCAATCAGGAGAGATAATTATAACAGGTGAAAATATAGTACAGTTTAATAGAACAAGGTTGAAACGCATCAGAAGAGATATTGCATTTATATTTCAAGATTATAATGTACTAGATAATTTATATACTGTAGAAAATGTTTTGACACCTTATTTAGTAAAAAAATCTGCCTTGGGTCTTTTATTAGGATATACAAAAAAAGAATATAATGAAGGTGTTGATTTCTTAAAGCAAGTTGGATTAGAAGATGAGGCTTTTAAAAAGTCTAAGTATTTATCAGGGGGGCAAAAGCAAAGGGTCGCTATAGCTAAAGCATTAGCCCAAAACCCAAAAATTTTACTAGCCGATGAACCTGTTAGTAGCTTGGATGAAAAAAATACGACACTGATAATGGATACATTTAAAAAATTAAATGAAGAAAATGGAATAACAGTGCTTATAAATCTTCACGATGTTAATCTAGCGAAAAAATATAGTACAAAGATTTTAGGATTAAAAGACGGAAAAGTTTTATTTTATAAAGATTCTGAGAAGGTGACTAAAGATGAATTTGAAGAACTTTATAATTAAAAAATCTATAACGAAGTTAGCTTCGTTATCTTTTATTGTTTTGATTATTTTTATTGCATATAGCCAATATGATACAAAGACTTTTTCATTAGGATTTAAAAGGATACAGAATCTTCTTGGACGTATGTATCCTGTAGATTTTTCTATTTTACCTGAATTGAAACAACCGATTATAGAAACAATTAACATTGCTCTATTTTCATCTATATTAGCTTTATGCACAACGTTAATATTATTACCAATACTGACTAATGTATTATTTAAACTTAAGATAATTCCAAAAATATTTAGTGCGGTATTCTCTGTTTTTAGAACAATGCCATTTCTAATAATTGCTGCTATCTTAGTAAGTTTATTCAGTACCGGAGTATTTAGTGGTTTTGTGAGTATTTATTTAATAAATATTCTAACATCAGCTAAGTTATTGAAAGAATATGCTGAAGAAGTCGAGATTAAACAGTTAGAAGCTATGGAATCATTAGGAGCTTCAAAATTTATTATTTATAAGAATGCTATTTTATCTAATCTTAAGCCCCAAGTTATCTCGGTATACTTTTTAACTTTGGAATCAAGTATCCGTGGAGCAAGTGTTTTGGGATTAGTTGGAGCAGGAGGAATAGGGCAAAGATTATGGCAAGAGCTAAATCACTTAAGATATGATAGAGTTTCTATAATAATTATTACTCTTGTTATTTTAATCTTCGTAATTGATCTAGTGAGTTATTATTTTAGAAATTTACAGAATACCTCTCAGTTAAATTTTGAAAAGTTTTTACTAAGAAGAAATGTAGTAAAATTTGGTATTCCTCTTATTATTGTAGGGAGTATTTTATACGTTACTAATTTTATTAATATTTCACATGAGAGATTTATCATAGGATTAAAACAGTTAAATGTACTAGCTAAAGGAATTATAAACCCTGATTTAGCATATGTTCCAAAAATGCTTAGCGAGCTTTTTGTAAGTATAGAAATTGCACTAAGTGCAACGATTTTTGCTGCGGTGACAGCCGTATTTACATCGTATTTATCATCGGTGAATCTATTTGGTAAGTATAAAGCATTAGGTGTAAAAATCTTTATCAATATCTTAAGAACATTTCCACCAATAATAGTAGCATTAATATTCTTTAGAGGATTTGGTCCTGGTGCAATTAGTAGTTTCTTTGCATTATATATTTATACAGTTGGTGTTATGACAAAAATGTATAATGAGGTTTTAGAAGGAATAAATAACAATGTATTACTAATGACAAAAAGTCTAGGACTTGGAAGTTTTATTAGTTATGTTAAAATTATATTTAATGGATACTTCCCTGAATTCGTTACTATAGTTTTATATAGATTTGAATCAAATATCAAAAATTCAACTATTTTAGGTATGGTTGGTGCAGGTGGTATTGGACATTTGCTTGTAAATAATATAGAATATAGAAATTGGAATAGAATTTCAACATTATTAATTGGTTTATCGTTATCGATAATTATTATAGAAAATATCTCATACTTTATTAGAATGAGAGTAAAAAAATAATTAAAGAAAATATTAAAACAAGGAGAAATAGATGCGTCTAAAAGTAGGAAAAATTGTTAATACTCATTCTTTAAAAGGAGAGGTGAAAGTAATTTCATCAACTGACTTTGAAGAACAACGTTTTAAAAAGGGTAGTGAATTATTAATAACAAGAGGAAATCAAGTTGTTAAAGAAGTGGTTGTAGAAAGCTACAGAACACATAAAAATAATCTTCTAGTGAAATTTGTAGGAATTGATACAATTGAAGAGGCAGAAAAATTTAAAAATCTACAAATCAAAGTTGATTCTGATAATATAGGGGAACTTGAAGAAAATGAGTTTTATTTCCATGAGATTATCGGTTGCGAGGTATTTGATGAAAACAACAAATCACTAGGTGAAGTAGTTGAGATTCTTACACCTGGTGCGAATGATGTGTGGGTAATAAAAGCAGAAAATGGTAAAGAAATTTTAATACCTTACATTGAAGATGTTGTTAAAAAAATAGATGTTACTAATAAAAGAATTGATATCGAAGTTATGGAAGGGTTAATTGACTAATGAAGATTGATATATTAACGCTGTTCCCAGATATGTTTGATTCATTAAATCATTCAATTTTAGGAAAAGCAAAAGATAATAAGTTATTGGATATAAATATAGTCGATTATCGTAAATTTTCTGGTAATAAACATAACCAAGTAGATGATTATCCATTTGGTGGAGGTCAAGGGATGGTTTTAAAACCTGAACCGATCTTTAATGCTGTTGAGAGTTTAGATAAAACAGACAAAACACGAATAATTTTACTTTGTCCACAAGGTGAGAGATTTAGTCAGAAAAAAGCAGAAGAACTTTCAGAAGAAGAGCATTTGATTTTTATCTGTGGTCACTATGAAGGTTATGATGAAAGAATTAGAGAGTACTTAGTAACTGATGAATTATCGATTGGTGATTTCATCTTAACAGGTGGAGAATTTGCAGCTATGACAATGGTTGATAGTATAGCGCGTCTTGTTCCTGATGTTCTAGGAAAGGAAGAATCTCACAAGGATGATTCATTCTCGACTGGATTATTAGAATATCCTCAATATACACGACCAAAGGACTATAAAGGAATGGTAGTTCCTGATGTGTTGACAAGTGGTCACCATAAAAATATAGAAACTTACAGAAAAAAAGAAAGTCTACGAAGAACGCTGACTAGACGACCAGATCTACTGGAAAACTATGAATTAAGTAAAGAGGAAGCCAAATTACTTGATGAAATAAAAAAAGAATTAAAAAATTAACATAAAATAAATGACATAACTGTATTTTTGATGTATAATATTAATATAGTATGTATTGTAAGCACAGGAGGATTAGAAGTAATGACAACTTCATTTGAGGAATTATTAAATAGCTCAGAAATGCTGAAAAAAGGAGATAAAGTAACTGGTACAGTATCTAAAATCGATAACGATAAAGTATACGTTGATGTAGCAGGAGCTCAATATGATTGCGTAATTTTACGTAACCAAATTACTAGAAAACCATTTGAAAACATTGAAGACGTATTATCAGTTGGTGATGAAGTAGAAGCGCAAGTAACTGGTATTAGAGCAGACCGTGAAAAAAGATCAGAAGATGTACCTGGTGTAATCTACTTATCACACAAAATTTTAGAAAATGCTGAATATAAAAAATTAATGGAATTATCATGGGCTGGAATTATTGAAAAATTCGAAAACGGAGAATTAATTCAAGCAACAGTTTCTGGACAAACTAAAGGTGGATTATTAGCTGACGTAGAAGGATTACGTGCATTTATCCCAGGTTCATATATTGACACTAAATTCAGAAAAGACTTATCTAAATTTGTAGGAAATGAATACACATTCAAAATTGAAGAAGTAGATAAATCTAAAAACAAAATTATCTTAAACAGACGTGTAATTTTAGAAGAAGAAAAAGCTAAAAAATTAGCTGAAGTATACGGAAACATTAATGAAGGTGATGTAATTGAAGGTAAAGTTAGTCGTATTACTGACTTTGGAGCATTCGTTAATATCGGTGAAGTTGATGGATTATTACATATCTCAGAAATCTCTCACGCTCGTGTAGAGAAAGTTGCTGATGTATTGTCAGTTGGAGACACTGTAAAAGTTGCAGTTATTGCTGTAGATAAAGAAAATGAAAAAGTTTCACTTTCAGCTAAAACTTTATTACCAACACAATGGGAAGTAGCTCGTGCTACAATTAAAGCTGGAGATGTATTAGAAGGTGTTGTTCGTAACACAACTGCATTTGGAGCATTTGTTGAAGTATTACCAGATGTTGAAGGATTAGTTCACATTTCTCAAATTTCTCACGAAAGAGTTACAAACGTAGAAGACGTTCTTAAAAAAGGTGATAAAGTAAATGTAAAAGTTTTAGAGTTTGATTTCGAAAACGAAAGATTATCTTTATCAATCAAAGAACTTTTAGAAAAACCAGTTAAAGAAGAAGTTAAGGAAGAAGCTGAGTACGATACTTCTTACTTAAAAGATGAAGATACTTCATTCAATCTAGGGGACAAATTTAAAGATATCGAACTTTAATTTGAAAAAATAAAGAAATAAAGGCAGTAGATAAGCTTGTCTATTGCTTTTATTTTTTAGGTAGAAATAGATAGTGGAGTTTAGTTGAAATATAGTTTTTAACTATACAAACTTCGCTATTTTAGCTAAAAAAATTTAAAGATATGGAGGTAAAAACATGGCAAAACCAACAGTTGCGATAATAGGTAGACCAAACGTCGGTAAATCTACAATTTTCAATAAAATTATTGGTGATAGATTATCTATTGTAGAAGACGTTGCAGGTGTTACTCGTGATAGAATATACTCAAAAGCAGAATGGTTAAATTACTCATTCTTTATGATAGATACTGGAGGAATTGAATTAGAAGATACTCCTTTCCAAAAACAAATCAGAGCACAAGCTGAACTAGCAATCGACGAAGCAGATGTTATTATTTTCTTAACAAATGGTCGTGATGGAGTAACTAGTGATGATGAAGAAGTTGCTAGATTACTTTATAAAACTGATAAACCAGTTGTACTTGCAGTAAACAAAATTGATAACTTTGATATGAATCATATGATTTATGACTTCTATTCATTAGGATTTGGTGATCCATTCCCAATTTCTGGATCTCATGGACTAGGTATCGGTGATTTACTTGACGAAGTTTGTAAAAACTTTAAAGTCCTAGAAGAAGAGGAAGAAGATGACAAAATCAGATTCTCTCTTATCGGTCGACCTAATGTAGGTAAATCTAGTTTAATTAATACGATTTTAGGTGAAGAACGTGTTATCGCATCTGATATCGCTGGAACTACACGTGATGCAATCGATACTGATTTTAAACACAATGGAGATGAATATGTAGTAATCGATACAGCTGGTATTAGAAAACGTGGTAAAGTATATGAAAGCTGTGAGAAATATTCAGTACTTCGTTCTCTTAAAGCTATTGAACGTTCAGATGTCGTCTTAGTTGTTCTTAATGCTGAGGAAGGGATTATTGAACAGGATAAGAAAGTTGCTGGATATGCACACGAATCTGGAAAAGGTGTAATTATCGTCGTTAATAAATGGGATGCAATTGCGAAAGACGATAAGACTATGAAAGAATTTGATGAAAAAATTCGTGATAGTTTTGCTTACTTAGATTATGCTAAAATTATCTATGTTTCAGCAAAAACAAAACAACGTGTATTTAACATCTTCCCATTAATTAAAGAATCATATGAAAATAGACAACGTCGTATTCAAAGCTCAACACTTAATGAAATCGTTGTTGATGCCGTTTCTATGAATCCAACGCCTCAAGATAAAGGTAAGAGACTTAATATCTTCTACGCATCACAAGTTGCTATTAATCCACCGACATTCGTGTTCTTCGTGAATTATCCAGAACTTATGCATTTCTCTTATGAGAGATTTTTAGAAAATAGAATCCGTGATTCATTCAATTTTGAAGGTACACCAATTAAACTAATAGCAAGACAAAGAAACTAATATTTAAGAATATAAATTTATAGTACGATCTAGAAGTAACTTAGCTTTTGGATCGTATTTTTATGTTGAAGATTAAAGTATAAATTAGGTAATATACTGAAAAATAGTGAAAAACCAATGAAAAGTAACAAAAATAAATAATATGAATTAACAATGGTAAAATTTAGTCAAAATACTAGCAAATAACTTTAGAACGTGGTATAATTCTTATATACTTTACTAATTAGGAGGTAATCTATATGCCATTAGGATATTATGGAATGTCAGGAAGTTATATACTTTACTTTTTACTAATTATGCTGATTCCTTTATGGGCTCAATTCAAAGTAAAAAGAACATATGAAAGATATAAAAAAGTAAGAACAAAATCAGGATTAACTGGAAAAGAAGTTGCAGAAATAATAATGCAAGCAAATGGAATAACAGGTGTTAGAGTAGTAAGAGGCGAAGTTGAACTATCAGATCACTATGATCCAACTAATAACATTGTAGTACTTTCGCCTATAGTGCATGATCAACCAACAGTAGCTTCTGTAGCGATTGCGGCTCACGAAATTGGTCACGTTATTCAAGATAAAGTAGCAGATTACAAACCAATGAGATGGAGACACTCATTAGTGCCGTTAGCTAATCTAGGAGGAAATCTATCAACTATTCTTATTATGGTAGGATTCTTATTAACAGGACTAATTGGTCAATTCGGTTATACTGTTGCTTGGATTGGGGTAGGGTTTATGCTGTTTGCAGTACTATTCCAAGTAGTAACATTACCAGTTGAGTTCGATGCTTCAAAACGAGCATTAGAACAAGTGGTTGACTTAAACATTGTAGACGATCAAGAACACAGACACTGTCGTAAGGTTCTAACAGCAGCAGCTTTAACTTATGTTGCAGCAGCAGTTGTAGCTTTAATGGAGATGTTAAGATTCGTCTTCATATTACTAAATAGTAATAATAGAAATTAATAAATACAAGATTGTCAATGAAAATTGGCAATCTTTTTTGTTAAATTGGTGCAATATTTTACAAAATATGCATTTAACTCTCAATTAATTATAGTAAAAGGTGTTTTGATAGAGAACTAAACTTATGTAAATAATAATGCTGAATAACAAGCTAATATTTCTTTCATAATATCTATATTAGTGATATAATAATGTAAGAATATATAATGAAGAGGTAAAAAATGATTTACGGAATCGGTTGTGATATCGTCGATATTCATCGCTTTGAAAAATATGTTGATGATAAAAAACGACTTGAAAAATTATATACAGAAAATGAATTAAATGAGTTTTATAAAATAACAAATCATAGAAGAAAAATGGAGTTTTTGGCAGGACGTTTTGCCGTGAAGGAGGCTACTTCAAAAGCTTTAGGAGTCGGGATTTCCAAAGATTTTTCTTTTCATGATGTAGAAGTAAAAAAAGATGATAGAGGAAAACCTTATATTGAATACAAAAACTTTATAACACATTTAACGATAAGCCATACTGATTCAACGGTTGTGGCATTTGTTATCTTAGAGAAGGGGGATACAAATAATGATTAATGATAGACCAACACAATTAAGAGTAGACTTAGATGCGATACTTAATAATTATAATAAGCTAGTTGCACTTAATAATAAAAAAACAGGTATAGCAGTAGTAAAAGCAGATTCTTATGGACTAGGTGCAAGAGTAGTAGCAGATCATCTATATAAAAATGGTGCTAGACATTTTGCAACAGCTACCTTAGAAGAAGCATTGGATTTAAAAGATGTAATTTTTGATAGTATGGTTCTTGTATTAGGAGTAACCAACCCCAAAAATGTAAAATATGCTGTAGAAAATAATGTATCATTAACATGTCCATCTAAAGCGTGGTTAGAAGAATGTCTAGAAGAGATGGAGAGTATTGATGGGAAATTAAAAATTCATGTTAAAATTGAAACGGGAATGGGACGTATTGGTACTTCTGATAAAGAAGAATTAGTTAAAATTGATAATCTACTTTCATCTGAGAAAATCGATTTTGAAGGTATATTCTCACATTATTCTAATGCAGATGGTAGTGATAATAATTATGATGAGTATCAAACTAAAAACTTCGATGAAAGATTAAAACTGTTTACACATAAACCAAAATACATTCATATTGGGAATTCAGCTAGCACGATAAAATATAATGACAGAAAAGATCAGTATAATATGACTAGAATAGGGATTTCACTTTATGGATGTTATCCAAGTGAAAATATTGAAAAATTAGACAAGATTAAACTAGATCCAGTAGTTTCATTAGTAAGTAAGATAACTCATGTTAAGAAATTCTCAAAAGGTGAAAAACTAGGATATGGTGTTAGTTATGAAGCAAAACAGGATGAATATATTGCAACAGTTCCTATCGGTTATGCTGACGGTCTTTTAAGGCGAGCTCAAGGATTCAAGATTAAAGTTGGGACAGAAGACTGTGAGATAGTAGGACGTGTTTGTATGGATCAACTTATGGTACGTTGTAGTGAAAATATAAAAGTAGGAGACGATGTTCTTTTCTTTGGAGAGAATAATGGCCAAAAAATATCAGTTGATACTTTTGCTACATATCAAGATACAATAAGTTATGAAATATTCTGTTGTATAAATAAACGTATTCCAAGAGTTTATTATAAAAATAAAATGGAGTTATAAAATGTACGAGAAAATAACAAAAAACTTAGCAACTAAGTTAAAAATACAAGATAAGTATATAGTAAATGTATTAAACTTATTAGAAGAAGGAAATACAATTGCTTTTATCGCAAGGTATAGAAAAGAATTAACAAATTCTCTAGATGAAGTTGCTATTAAACAAATTCAAGATGAATTTAATTATTTAAAATCACTTGAAGAAAGAAAAGAAGAGGTAATTAGATTAATTTCAGAAAAAGGATTACTTACTGATGAACTAAAAAAAGATATTTTAGCTCAAGAAAAATTACAAAGGGTAGAAGATCTATATCGCCCTTTTAAAGAGAAAAAACGTACTAAGGCTACGATAGCTAAAGAAAAAGGATTAGAAAAACTAGCTGATTATATACTGAAACTTCCAAAATCTTTAGAAGATTTGAATAAAGAAGCTGCTAAGTATATAAATGCTGAAAAAGAGGTTAATACAGCTGAAGAAGCAATTAACTATGCTTTAGATATTATCGCAGAAAATATTTCCGATAGTGCAAAATATCGTGAATATGTACTTGAAAATACTAGAAAATTTGGTCAAATTACTTCAGTACTTAAAAAAGGTGGAGAAGAAAAAGACGAAAATGCTACTTATAAAAACTACTATGAGTTTGGAGAACAAATTTCGAAAATTGCTTCACATAGAATTCTTGCTCTAAATAGAGCGGAAAAAGAAGGGATAATCCGTGTAAGTATAGAAAATGATAAAGATAGATTACACAGTTATATACTACGAGGATTAACGAAAAATCGTCCAACAGCGATTAGCAACTTGCTTCTAGAATGTATCGCAGATAGTATGAAGAGATTAATCTATCCATCAATTGAAAGAGAGATTCGTACTGATTTAACGAAAAAAGCTGAGGAAGATTCTGTTGTTATTTTCTCAGAAAACTTAAAACAACTATTAATGCAAAGCCCTCTAAAAAACAAAAAAGTTTTAGGAATAGACCCTGCATTTAGAACAGGTTGTAAGATGGCAATAGTTGATGAATATGGTAATTTTATAGATAAAATGGTAATCTATCCGCATAAACCAGCTTCAGCAGATAAGCAAGAAAAAGCTAAAAAAGATTTAATTAAATTTATTAATAAACATAATATTAATTTAATAGCTATAGGTAATGGTACTGCGTCTCGTGAAACTGAGAAATTTGTAGTAGATAACTTAAAAGAAGCGGGATTGAAAATTGACTATGTTATCGTAAATGAAGCGGGAGCTAGTGTGTACTCAGCTAGTGAAGTAGCACGTGAAGAATTCCCAGACTTCAATGTAGAAGAAAGAAGTGCTGTATCAATAGCACGACGTATTCAAGATCCACTAAGTGAACTTGTAAAAATTGATCCAAAATCAATCGGTGTGGGTCAATACCAACACGATATTACGCCTAAGTTTTTAGAAAAAGAGCTTACTTTCGTAGTAGAAACTGCGGTTAACAAAGTAGGGGTAAATGTTAATACGGCATCTGTATCATTATTATCATATGTTTCAGGTGTTAATAAACAAATCGCTAAAAATATCGTAGCGTATCGTCAAGAAAATGGAAAAATAGAAACAATTAAAGAAATAGCTAAAGTACCAAGACTTGGTAAAAAGACTTTTGAACAATGTGTAGGATTCTTTAGAATACCTGATAGTAAAAATATTTTCGATGCTACAGGTATTCACCCAGAAAGTTATAAAGCAGCAGAGAATCTACTAAAAGAGTTAAAACTGTCAACTAAAGAAGTAGGAACAGAAGAGTTTGCTACTACAATAGACGGTGTAGATAAAAAAGCTCTAGCAGAAAAAATTGGTGTCGGTCTTGAAACGTTAGAAGATATAATCAAAGATTTAAAACAACCTCTGCGAGATGAACGTGAATCATTCGCTAAGCCATTGTTAAAATCTGATATTCTAACTATAGATGATCTTCAGATTGGTGTTAAATTAGCAGGGACTGTTAGAAATATTACACAGTTTGGAGCATTTATCGACATCGGTTTAAAACAAGATGCGATGGTACATATTTCGAAAATTAGTAAAAATTATATTAAAAACCCACTTGATGTTCTTAGTGTAGGACAAATTGTTGATGTTTATGTAATAGACATAGACAAAGAACGAGGACGTGTTGCACTAGCGATGTTTAAAGATTAAAGGAGGTAGAAATGAGTAATAATAAATCAAAATACCTTCCAAGTATAGATAGCTTGAGGGCATTGGCTGTTTTAGCCGTTATTATTTATCACGTTGATGTAAATTACCTACCGGGTGGATTTTTAGGAGTGGATCTATTTTTTGTATTATCGGGATATTTAATTAGTTCATTAATTATTAAAGAATATAGAAAAACTGGTAGCTTAAATTTATATAATTTCTTTATCAGAAGGGCTAGACGTCTGTTACCAGCTGTTTATTTTATGATAACAGTTGGATTAGTAGTAATGGTACTTTTCAATGAAGTACTGCTCCGTAAGAGCCACCTTGATGCTATATTTGGTTATATATATTCAAGTAACTGGTGGTATATTTTCCATAAACTAGATTATTTTGATAGTTTCGGTGCGCAAAGTCCGTTCAAACATCTTTGGTCTTTAGCAATAGAAGAGCAATTTTATATGGTTTTTCCATTGCTTTTCTTATTAGTTAATAGAAAGAAAAAATCAAAAGATGGAACTTATAAATTAAATAAGAACTTTTTATATGTTGTTCTAGGATTGATATTAATATCATTAATAGCGCATATACTTTTATTTGATATAAATAATATCAGTAGAATATATTTCGGTACTGATACTCGAGCATTTTCCTTACTTGTAGGAGTAGTAGGAGCAATCTTATATCCAATGGAGAGATTACATGATAAGGTAACTCAGCAACAGAACATGATATACAGTGTGGTTTCATTAGCATCTATCGCTACATTAATAACAGTAATGATTTATACATCTGAATATAACACGTGGCTATATAGAGGTGGTTTCCTATTAGTAGCTATATTAGGGTTAATAGTTATAATTAGTAGTGGGAAACAACATACACTAATGTCAAAATTATTATCATTTAAACCCGTAGTGTTTATCGGTAAGATATCATACAGTTTATACTTATGGCATTTCCCAGTGTTAGTGCTAACAACACCGGTATCAGAAATAGGAAATCCTAATATTATCTTTGTAGTATTACGCGTAATTCTGACATTTATTTTAGCTACAGCTAGTTATGTATTTGTAGAAACTCCAATTAGAAAATTAGGATTTAAAAACTACATAAATGTTGTATTTAAAAAACTGAAAAAACGATCTAAAAAATCTAGAAAAGTCTATGGAGCTATTGTTGGACTAGTTTCAATATTATTCTTAATGGGTATTTTCGGAAAGAGTGTTCCATTTATTTCTACAGCATTTGTAAAAGAGATGGAAGCAAATAAAGAGACTCAGTTTGTAAATAATGGTGACAATAAAGATAATAACCAAGAAAAATCTAGTGATTCTAACAAAGATAATAAAGATAATAAAGAAGATAAAAATAATTCTGATAAAAAATATAGTTCAGTACTAGTTATGGGTGATTCATTAACTGTAGACATTGGAGAAAAATTCCAAGAACTATATCCAGGAGCTGTTATTGATGGGAAAATTGGTCGTCAATTATATGTAGCAGTAGAAGAGGCGAAAAACTATTCTAAATACAATAATGAAAATTCAGCTATAATCTTCCAGTTAGGAACTAATGGTCCATTTACAGAAAGTCAAATTGAAGAATTAGTAAAAGAATTTGATAAAGCAGATATTTACTTCGTCAATATTAAAGTACCAAGAGCTTGGGAAAAAACAGTAAATACAGCATTAAAAGAAACACAAGAAAAATATTCAAATGTTAAACTTATTGACTGGTATTCAGTAGCAAATAGTACTAAAGATTTATTTGAGCCAGATAGAGTACACTTAAATCAAGCTGGTATAGCTGAAATGGTAACATTAATAGAGAAAAACTTAAAACGCCCAGTGGAAATTAAAACAAATTAAAAATAATATAGAGGACTAAATAGTAGGAAATGCTATTTAGTTCTTTATTTTGGTTGTATACTAAATTCAGGGTATGAAAAAAGTCTAGAAACGGTTTAATTAGACAGTCATTTTTTTAAGATAAACGGTTAATTAATAGATTTGTCATAGAAATAATAAAATTAAAGTATCAATTCTGTTTGAAATATTTAACTTTCGTTGAAATATCAATATAGTTTGTGATATAATATTTTAGTATTATAATTTATTGAATAATAAAAAAGGAGATAACTATGACAAAAGTAAGAGTAAGATATGCACCATCTCCAACAGGAAATTTACATATCGGTAATGCAAGAACTGCATTATTTAATTACCTTTTTGCTAAACATAACGGTGGAGATTTCGTATTAAGAATTGAAGATACGGACTTCAAGCGTAACAAAGAAGAAGGTGAACGTAGTCAGCTTAAATACATGAACTGGTTAGGTTTAGATTATGATGAAGGTATTGGAAAAGAAAAAGAATTCGGGCCATACCGTCAATCTGAGAGAATCGATATTTATCAAAAATACGCTGATCAACTTATCGCAGAAGATAAAGCATATAAATGCTACATGACAGCTGAAGAATTAGAAGCTGAAAGAGAAGAGCAGATTGCTAACGGATTACCACCGCGCTACAGTGGAAAACACGCTAACTTAACAAAAGAAGAGCAAGAAGCTTTTGAAAAAGAAGGTAGAAAACCTGCTATCCGTATCCGTGTTCCTCAAGACAGAACATACAAATTTGATGATATGGTTAAAGGTGAATTATCATTCGAAGGACATGACTTTGGAGATTTTGTAATCATTAAAAATGATGGAGTAGCAACATACAACTTCGCAGTTGTCATTGATGATTACTTAATGAAAATTTCTCACGTATTACGTGGGGATGACCACGTTTCTAATACGCCAAAACAACTTGTTGTGTATGAAGCATTAGGATTTGAACCACCAAGATTTGGTCACATGACTCTAATCGTAAATGAGAATAAGAAAAAATTATCTAAACGTGATGAAAGTATTATCCAATTCATCGAACAATATGATGAATTAGGATACCTTCCAGAAGCATTATTTAACTTTATCGCTTTACTAGGATGGTCTCCAGAAGGTGAACAAGAAATCTTCTCTAAAGAAGAATTTGTTAAAATCTTCGATGAAAAACGTCTAAGTAAATCACCTGCGTTCTTCGATAACAATAAACTTACTTGGATTAACAACCAATACATCAAAGCTCAACCCTTAGAAAGAATCGTAGACTTATCATTACCATTCTTCATTAAAGAAGGTGTAGCAACAGCTGAAGAAGTAGAAGCTAATAAAGCATGGTTTGAAAAATTAATTTCATTATACCAACCACAAATGAGTTACGGAGCTGAAATCGTTGAGTTAACAAAACAATTCTTCGTTGAAGATGTTAAATTTGATGAAGAAGAATTAGAAATCTTAAAACAAGAAACTACAGCAACTGTATTTGAAGATTTCTTAACAAAAGTTGAAGAAGTGGAAGAGTTCACAGCTGATAATATTAAAGCTTTAATCAAATCAATTCAAAAAGATACAGGAGTTAAAGGTAAAAACTTATTTATGCCAATCCGTATCGCTTCAACAGGATCAATGCACGGTCCAGAATTAAACACAAGCTTAGAATTACTAGGAAAAGACCGTGTAGCTGCTAGAGTAAAAGCTGCATTAGAAACAATTAAATAGTATAAATTAAGAAAAGAAATAACGAAAGATTAAGGGTGAAATAAGATAGAACTACTAAATTCTAGAGTAGCCCTTAATTTTAATTTTTCGAGCTAAAAAAAGATGGAGAAATATATATAAAAGTAAAGAAAATATCTTGACATTTATCTTCAAATAAGGTATTATTACTTATGATATTGTTTATATATCTTCACGAGTAAGCCCCGGAAAACTTAGTCGTTATGACAGATTAAAAACAACATCTAGGAGGAAAAAAGACATGCGTCAAACATATATGGCAAAGCCATCAACTGTAGAAAAAAAATGGTATGTAATCGATGCTGAAGGACAAACTTTAGGTCGCTTATCATCAGAGGTAGCTTCAATTTTAAGAGGGAAACACAAACCTACTTATACACCACACATCGATACTGGGGATAATGTTATCATTATCAACGCTGAGAAAATTGTGTTAACTGGTAAAAAATTAACTGATAAAATTTACCGTCGTCACACAATGCACCCAGGTGGGTTAAAAGAAAGAACTGCTGGATTAATGGTAGAAAAATATCCAGAAGAACTTTTAGAACTATCTATCAAAGGTATGTTACCAAAAAATACTTTAGGTAGAGCTCAAGGAATGAAACTTCACGTTTACCGTGGAGCTGAACACCCACACGCAGCACAAAAACCAGAAAAATACGAATTACGTGGATAATATAGGAGGAAATAATTAAATGGCACAAGTAGAATATCGCGGTACAGGACGCCGTAAAAGCTCAGTAGCACGTGTAAGATTAGTACCTGGAACAGGGAAAGTTGTTATCAACAACAGAGAAATGCGTGAATACTTACCATTAGAATCATTAGTATTAGACTTAATGCAACCTTTAGAAGTTACATCTACTACAGGTAACTATGACGTTTTAGTTAACGTTAACGGTGGAGGATACACAGGACAAGCTCAAGCAATCCGTCACGGAATTGCACGTGCTTTACTAGAAGTAAACCCAGAATACCGTAAAGATTTAAAACCAGCAGGATTACTAACTCGTGACCCTCGTATGAAAGAACGTAAAAAATACGGTCTTCGTGGTGCGAGACGTGCTCCTCAATTCTCAAAACGTTAATATTGGTCTTATACCAAATTACGTCAAGACATCAGAGAACTTTCTCTGGTGTCTTTTTTATATAAATAATGTGTTGAAATATTAGTATTTTAGTGTTAATGCTTACAATAAGGAATAAACATAATTGCTTATAATATAAAAAAATACTTGAAAAATCATTATATTTATAATAATTTTCAAGTATTTTAAATTTATATGTTATTCGTAAATTTCTGAATCTTTAAGAGTAAATACTACTTCTGTTCCAGCTGGATAATTATCTAAAGATAATAATAGTATTTTTTCTTCGATTTTCTTTGGTTTAATTTCTGCGCTAACTTGAGCAATTTCATTTAGCTCATCGTATAAATTTTTAAACAGTTTGGCATCTTTCACTTTAATCTTTGGATTAATTTGGTATACTGGTGTTTCACCAAACCAAGTATCTTCATTTTGGAAATCAATTTCTGATTTTTCGTTAACTTTTAATTTGATAGAAATATCATAGTCAAAGGTATATCTATCAAAAAGTTTAGCAAGGCTGCTGATGTAGTCGTGTGATCCTTTGTTAGAACGATTTATAAACTTAAGTTTTGCACTGTAATCAATAGCATTAAGATCGAAAATCTCAGCCATTTTAAAAACATCAAATTCATCGTAGACATCCGCAGTTACAAAATTGACTTTTACATCATATCCTACACGTTGAAATTCTTGGTATTTTTCTAGAAGTTGTTCCACAGTTGCATCTTCAATATTTTCTTTTACATTTGTAACTGACTCTTTTCCATCTTCTATTACTTCTTGCTTAGGATACTTAACTGTCAATATATAGTTCATTCAATTCTTCCTCCTTAAATTTAGCACATTATTATTATACATATCTTTCATTACATTTACAATAGAATATACTAACATTTGATAAATTAACTATTATAAGTGTAAATTATGTGCTAAAAATTTTTAAATTTTCAGAAACATCTGAAAATATAGAAAGCTTAATCTTGACATTTTTATACAAACTTTATATAATAAGTAACATGAAATTAAAAAAGGAGGTCATTGCATATGAAAATAATTGCGATTTCAACAAGAAGTGTCGATTACAAATCAGATGCTGGTATAGCTAAAAGACGTTTATACATTAATGGTTATTTTTCAGAAATAGCAGAAAAAGCTGGATTTATTTTATTCCCAGTTTGTTCTGAAAATGGAATAGAGGAAATTGCAGCCATGTGTAGTGGCCTTATAATTGCTGGACGTGATAGGGATATTAATCCTAAATATTATGGAGAAAAGCCTCTAGAAGGATTAGAGTATCCTGAAGATCCTTATGAGGATGAGTTAGACTTCAAACTTATTGAACTTTTTGAGAAGACTAATAAGCCCATCTTAGGGATTTGTAGTGGATTACAAAGTTTAAATATCTATCATGGGGGTACATTAAAACAACATATAGATGAACATTCGAGTAAAGAACAATTAATTCGTCATACTATTGATATAGAAGACAATTCATTTGTTCATAGCTTATATGGGAATAAAACCGAAGTGAACTCAATTCATCATCAAGCAATAAAAGATGTTGCAGAAGGATTCAAAGTTACGGCTGTTGCAGATGACGGAACTATTGAAGCGATAGAGAAAGGGAATCTTATCGGTCTACAATGGCATCCAGAAGTCGATTATGAAGTAGGCACATTCAAAAAATTTCTTGATCTATGTGAATAAATAGGTAATATAAATAAAGAAAAAATTAATAATATACTACCAAAATAGTTGACTATTATCTAAAATGATGGTAAACTATTCTTTGTGTAAAATAATAGCAGTGGATTAATTGTTATTGCCTCTATGTTATACATTTTTTAATGTGGCAACTCGTAGCCTATGCTGCTAGGCGAAGTTCCAGTTTTATAACATATACAACAACGATAATCGTGCTTTTTGTTTTCACAACAATAAAAACAAAAAGATAAAAGGAGGAGCACATAATGGCTCGTTTTACAGGTTCAACTTGGAAAAAATCTCGTCGTTTAGGAATCTCACTAAGCGGTACTGGTAAGGAGTTAGCTAAACGTCCTTACGCACCAGGACAACACGGTCCTAACTTAAGAAAAAAACTATCTGAGTATGGTTTACAATTACAAGAAAAACAAAAACTTCGTTACCTACACGGTATGAACGAAAAACAATTCCGTAAATTATTCGATAAAGCTGGTAAATTACAAGGTCTTCACGGTGAAAACTTCATGGCATTACTTGCTACACGTTTAGATTCTGTAGTATACAGCTTAGGTTTAGCTAGAACTAACCGTCAAGCTAGACAATTAGTAAACCACGGACACGTTCTTGTAGATGGTAAAAAAGTAGACATCGCTTCTTACGCTGTTAAACCAGGTCAAGTAGTTTCAGTAAGAGAAAAATCTAGAAACCTTGAAATCATTAAAGAAGCTGTTGAAATCACTAACTTTGTACCTGAGTACTTAACTTTTGATGCTGATAAATTAGAAGGATCATTAGTAAGACTTCCAGAAAGAAGTGAATTACACCCAGAAATCAACGAACAACTTATCGTTGAATACTACAGCCGTTAATAACAAAAAATATCGACTATCCCAGTATTATAAGTACTTGGGGCAGTCGATTTTTTCTAAAGGGGGAAAAAAGGGGGAAACTTATCTAACTTTTCTCTTAAGTCATTTCTCATATTTTTTGTAACATGGGTATAAACTTCTAAGGTTACATTAATATTAGAATGACCTAGTCTTTCTGATATAACCTTAATAGGTACTCCTGCTTCAACTAGTAAAGCAACGTGAGTATGACGGAACATATGTGTAGATAAGTCATATTTTCTCAAATTGAACCCCAAAGTACTGATTGATACATTAAATATATATTCTTGATTAGAAATATAATCGTATAGGATTTTCAATACAGCCTCATTGACTTCTATCGTTCTTATACTTGATGCAGTTTTAGGAGAGGTTACTTTACCATTTTGCAATCTAGTTTTAGTGATAGAAATAGTTTTATTTTTAAAATCTATATCAGATTTTTTAAGTGCTAATAATTCTCCTGCACGTAATCCTGTGTATAATTGAATTATAACAAAATTTCTTGTTAATGTATGCTCAATTGTTTCTAAAACATCAGGAATATTGTCTGTTTCTATATATTTAATTTTTTGTGATTCAACATATCTTTCTTCTTTTGTATATGTAAATTCTAATACTACATTAAACTCTGGATCATAATATTTTTGAATGAATCTAAAGAACACATTGAATAACGTTTTAATTAATTTAATAACAGCAGGTTTATAAGTTTCTCTATATTCAATTAACTTTTTATCATATTCATATTTTGTTATGTCCTTTAATTTTAACCCATCTTCGATTAATTGTAAATATACTTCATAATTTTTATAAGTATTATGACTAACTGTTTTCTTTTTAAACTGTAGAAATTGCTCTCTATAAAATTCTATATTCTTTTCTTCTTTGGCATTAAGTATTTCTCTTATCTTAGCTTGTAATTCTTCATAAGCTTCCTTTTCAGTGGCCCTTGTTTTATTATTTTTAACAACGCTAACACGTCTACTTTTTCCGCTGTTATCTTTAAAGGTTTGAATATACTTAAATTTACCATTGTTGGTAGCTTCTCTGTACATAAAAATACACATCCTTTCTTGCTAAACTTAAGATGCGTATGGTATAATATTAATAAATGAGCGAGGTTCGCTCTACATCTTAAGTAATTTTGAGAATATTATTAATGTATGACGATATATTAATGCTCAAAATGGACTTACGGTTGATAAAACTCACACTATCTGGTTTGGTCGCTTGTTAGTGTTGAGTTTTTTATTTTGTCTAAACTGGTCAAATTTGACTAGTTTAAAAAGAAAAAGAAGCCTTTATCTAATGATAAAAGACTTCTTCACGGTGGGCATAGCCCTATCTGATATCATTATAACATATATTTTATTTCCAGTAAATTAATAGTTGATTTATTGAATATTATTTAAATCAACAGTTAATGATTCATATCTAGTGTAATCACCTTGTGTATATGGAGAATCTATATTAAGTGAAATATTTTTAATATCATTTACTTTAGATTTTTTTGCAATAAATAAAATAGTCATTTCTTTTTCTGCTCCAGGTAAATAAGTTGTTTCTTTCCAACCTGCTATATATTGATTTTGTTCAACTTGTTCTTTAGTATCTTTTATTAGTAAATGACTAGTATTAGGATTAATATCAGCATTTTTAGTTAATTTATTCTCAATATTAATTCTTAGAAGTACAGATGTATATTCAGTATTTGCTTCTAATTTAGCAGATTGTAATCGTTGTGCATTAAAAGTATTATCAAATGATAATGTGGATAATTTGATTCCAGTTATTGTGACTTTGAATGCATTATTTTCTTTACTTACGCTTGTTTCTTTCTTAAATTTTTCTTCAGAATGAAGACCACCTTCATTGATAATAGTGCTTTGTTTATCATTATTAGATGTTTGAGGAGTAGCTGCAGATTGGGTAGTTGTATTTTCAGTCTTTGTTGAACAGCCACTAATAATAATAGAAGTAGCTAGTACAGAACTTAATAATATTTTTAATTTCATTTTCAAGTTCTCCTTTAATATTTTATTTTTCAACAGGAGTAAAGCTATCTACAACCTTACCTACAATGTTGAAATATGTGTCTTGAATATCTGATGTATAGATTATAATATCAGAGTATTTTTTATTTATTGATTTTAATACAAAACGATTTCCATCATTATATAATTTTTTTACATAACTTTTTCCATCATAATCAATAACATAGATATCACCATTTACATTATCATAACCTTGTTTTAATAGAATTATATCACCGTCTGACAATTCAGGCTCCATACTATCACCAGATACACGTGTTGCCATATCATATTGCATTAAATCTTCACGATCTGTATAGAATGAAGTTACCTCATTATTACCATAAGAATAACCAACACCAGCAGCAACTTTTTCAGTTACTAAAATTTCAGTTAATTCTTTAGGTTTATATTTTATAGAAACTTCCTGAACTGTACGATTCTGAAAATGAAGTAAATTTTTAGCATATTGATATGTTTTATTTTGGTTTTCTTCATTGAGTTTCGTAACAGTAGCGGTTATTTTATCAGTAAGAATATCGCCTGATGTATCCTCAGCGATTCCCATAATATATCCTGGAGTAGTTTGTAATGCTTTGGCTAATGGTTCTAATATCGGAACTGGTAATTTTTCAATATTAGAATTTTCATATCTATATATAGTAGATCTATTTTTTCCAATAAGTTCAGCTAAATCATCAGCAGATAAATTTAACTTAGTTCTTAATTCTTTAATACGTTCACCAATTGTTTTTACCATATGATTCTCCTTTCTTAATATAATAATACCATAAATTCGCAAATTTGCAAATAATAAATTGCGAAATTGCGAAAAAAGGTATTGACTTTTATTGAATGGTATTATAAAATATATTTGTAGCGTAAATGCGACAAATAAAAATAGGAGGTAGTTATGATAAATATAAATAAGCTAAAAAAAGAAATAGCATTAAATAATTTATCAATTGAAGAATTATCGGAAAAAATTGGAATTGATAAAAGTACCTTTTATCGAAGATTAGAATCAAATGGAAAAAAATTTACAATAGAAGAAGTAATTAAAATTGCTAACGTGCTGAATTTAGATAGAAAAAAAGTGGATTCTATTTTTTTTGATATTACAGTCGCATAAAAGCGACAAAGTAGGAGGAATAAAAAATGACAGTAGAATTAACATATCTTCATAATAAAGGAACAGTAGAAGGTGGAATATATAAAGAATCTGCAACCAGAGATACATTTGGTTTGAAAGAGGAAGAGCTAATTAGAAATGAGATCATTAACGTATTAGCAAAACACAATATTTCATATTGGAAAGCCGAGGTAATACTTGATAGAGCAAAATTATCTCTTAGAAAAGAAGCTGTAGTCCAGGAGATTAAATAAGGAGTAGTGGATGAGGATGGAAACAAACTATGAAAAAATGATAGAGAATATAATAAGAGGTTTAGTAAATGAGGCATGCTTTAATAGTGACACTTATAGTGAAGCTAAATTATATATTGATATGAATGTTTCAAATACTGAATTGGGATTAATGATTAAAAAAATAGCTCATGACAAAATAGAATGGTTTGCCATGAACCGAGAAATTAATGGTTAGACCTCAAAACGGATTACTGAATTAGAAATCAATTAAAGGAGTGATTAAAATGTATAATGCATATCAAGAAAAGCTAAATGAACCTGAAAATTGGATTGAGAGAAGTGATCTTAGAACTTTTGTAAAACTAGATGGATATGTAAAAAAATTCAATGATTACATTCAAGAGTTAGAGAGTTTAGATAATTCTTATGAATTCATGCAGGGAACAACTGAAACTAATATGACTTTCCATAAAGTGAGAGTATATAACTACATAAATGAAAAAGAATTAAATAAAAGACGTGAAAAACGTAGAAAAGGAGCATAAATAAATGAATAAACTTAGAAAAAGAAAATTTAATACTTACTATTGGACTTGTGTTGTTGTGGCAGTATGTATGCTAGTATTTAGCAACATTGAGTGGGAAAGGATTTTAGCATGCCTTATGGGTTCAATATTCATTCCATTTTACGGATTAGATGAACGTGGTCAATATGCATTCCCAGAAGGTGATGAAGATGAATAGATTAAAGAAATTGTTTGTTAGACGTGGATTTGAATTGATAGAAGGTATGGACGGTGAATTACCAGTCAAGGCAACTATTCATAGTGCTGGAGTAGATTTTATCGCTAGTGCAGATATTGTTATCCCAGCTTTTAGATTTAAGAGTGCAGCAACATTAGTTCCAACTGGAATAAAAGCTTTTATGCCCAAGAATGAATGTTTACTAATATTTGCTAGAAGTAGCTTACCTGTAAATTATGGCTTAATCATGAGCAATGGTGTTGGTGTTGTAGATTCTGATTATTATAATAATCCAAAAAATGAAGGACATATAATGTTAGAGTTTAACAATTTAACTAATAAGCATTTAACGATAAAAAAAGGTGAGAGAATCGGTCAGGGGATTTTTTACAAAGTACCTAGAGTAAGTTATGGTGTTAGATTAAAAACAGATAAGCGAGGTGGAGGCTTTGGAAGTACAAACAGATCAAAATAAACAAAATTTTAATGAGGTTCAATTACAAATGTATAATCACGTTTTATATTATGGTGTAAGAATTGAACCTTATGTGAAAGATAAGTTTCCAAAAGAATACGAAACACATGAATTATTTGAAGTGCTAGGTGCATATTTTACCAAAGCAGCAAAAGTACTAAAAGAACTTCAATTAAAAGAGGAGTGATCATTAATGAATATTCCAAATTTCAGAGCTTATGTGGATAAAAAAATATATAAAGTAGTTGGTTGGACGGGTGATTTTATCACGCTTAGTAGGAAATATGAAAGCAAGTATGTTCAATCAATAAATGTAAAGAAAAATGATGTAATTATACTGTATGGCAGTAATCTTAAAGATAAAAAAGGTAATGAAATTTTTAGTGGAGATATAGTTAAAAATTCTGATAAGGATATTGGGATAGTAAGGTTTAAAGATGGTACTTTTGAAGTGGATTTTAAACAGTATATCCCAGCTCAATTAGGATTAATAAATGATGATATAGAAGTAATAGGAGATATTCATAGAAATAATAAATTACTAGATAAAATTATCGATAAAGATAAAAGAGTAGTTTGCATGAATAAAGTTGAAAAAAGATTGTCCAGAAAAAGGAAAAGAACGCCTAAAAAAGACGTTCAATGATTACTTAATTAAATTATATCTTAATAAATATAAAAAAGCAAGAGATTATAAACGTAAAGTAGGTGATAATTATGTTGCTATTTGATGAACAGCCAATAGTTTTTGATAGGACGTTGGCAAGAGAAATAGGTGATAGACACGCTACAGTATTGCAGCAAGTTCACTATTGGATAGAAGTTAATAGGAAAAATAAAAATAAAGATGTCTATAAAGATGGATATTATTGGACTTACAGATCTATTAAAAAATGGCATGAAGAAGAATTTGATTACTTATCATTCTCTACAGTTAGAAGGACGTTTGATGACTTAATAGAAGATGGATATCTAATTACTGGAGAGTATAACAAGTTCGGAGCAGATAGAACAAAGTGGTATAGGGTGAACAAAGATAAAATTAGTAAACTTTATGAAAAAATTACTAATGAAAAACATCTGTCAAATATGACAAATGCAAATGCTCAAAATGAGCAAATGGAAATGTCCAAAATGAGCAGTTCTGAAATGCTCAAAATGAGCCAACCTATACAAGAGAATAATAAGAGATTAAATAAAGAGAATATATCATCTCATCAATCAAATAATAATATTATATATGTTAATCAAAATGAAAAAGTGAATGAATTGAATGATTCTAAAAATATAAATGATAAGTCTTTTAGAAAATACAATACACAGTATTTTAGAGACAGCTTTGGGTATGCCCGAGTCAGCAACAATAAACAAGTAGAGCTTGATAAGTGGATTAAATATGCAGTTGATATATGCTTAATGCCTTCTGATACAATATTGCATGTTGGTAAAATACGTGTAAAAGCAGGAGAGGTTGCTCAAAGATTAAGTGAGTTGAGGCATGAGCATATTCAATATATCTTTGATAGATTAAGTCAAGTCAAGTATCCTACAAATCATCAGAAGTATATTCTGGCCGTATTGTACAATGCAAAAGAGCAATATGAGAGTAGCAAGTCAACGTTCACTGGTGGAAATAATACGCAAGGACGCTATGTTATGCCTATGCCAGATTATTTGCAAGAAAGAGTGAACAACAGAGGTAGGAAGAGTAAAGAAAGAATTGTTTCTGAAGAAGATGAGGCAGCATATAATGCCTTAATGCAAGAATTACACGGAAAAGAACGCAGTGATGTTTGATGATAATTTCTAATTAGGAGGTTATCAATTTGGAGTTTGTTGAACCGTTAAGAACTCAAGAAGAACTAGATGCAATGAATTATTATTTTAAGAGTAGGAGTGAACGTGATTATTTACTTTTCTACATGGGAATCAATGTAGCGTTTAGGATAAGTGATCTATTAGGACTGAAAGTTGGAGATGTCAGAGGTAGAGATAAAGTCAGAAGACGTGAAATGAAGACTGGTAAATTAAGAGAGATGATTATATTACCTAAATTAAAGCGAGTGTTAGAAGAATATTGTGCAGATAAAGAGGATGAAGAATATCTATTCAAGTCAACACGATATAAGAACTCTAATAGGCCAATAACGAGAACACAGGCTTATAGAATACTAAAGACTGGTGCGAGAGAGTGTGGAATAAAGAATATAGGCACTCACAGCTTTAGGAAGACATTTGGATATCATTTCTACAAGGAAAGTAAAGATGTAGTTACACTGATGAAATTATTTAACCATAATGATCCTAGTATCACATTAAGATATATAGGAATTGAAAGAGATGAGATGAGTAAAGCCGTTAAAAAATGGGGTGGTTTGTAACCTCATTTTAAAAATAATTTCTAATATGTAACGTTTAAGGGAAACATTACATTGCAAAAAATAGATTATATTTAAAATACTGGTAGTAGAGAGGTTAGAAGATATTTAATAGATGTAACACTTTATTAGATATGATACATATTTTTTAATAATTCAATCATTCAATCAATCATTCAAGAATAAATTTAAAGGAGAATAATAAATGGTTAATAACGTAGTTTTAGTAGGAAGATTAGTAAGAGATGTGGATTTAAGACAAACATCTACAGGTAAGATAATGACTTATTTTACATTAGCAGTAAATAGGAATTTTAAAAATGAACAAGGAGAACAACCTGCAGATTTTATTGGTTGTGTTGCTTTTGATAAAAAGGCTGAGAATATGGCACGATTTTTAAGTAAAGGTAGCTTAATAGCTGTAGAGGGTAGAATCTCTACAAGGAATTTTCAAGGTAATGATGGTAAGACTGTTTATGTTACAGAGGTAGTAGCAAGTAATATAACTTTCTTAGAGAGTAAGAAACAACAAGGAAATACTACTCAATACGGCCAAGTGCAAAATAGTAGTTACAGTCAACAGGCTAATAATGGTTTTGGAGAATTTGAAGATAATATTGATTTTAATATGGGGTGGAATCCATTTCAGGAAGATTAGTTAGAGGTATGAAAATTTGATTAGTGAGAAGTTTAAAGAATATATTTTTATAGATGATGAACATGTAATATTTGGGGGACGAATGGTTAGATATAGATTTCCTAATGGTTATGGAGCTTCGATTATTGAAAATTCAGAAAGTTATGGTGTAGAACTTGCAGTATTAGAGTTTTCTGATTCAGAATACGGCTCTATAACAATGTCAACTGAAATAACAGATGATGTTATAGGTTTTATAGAGGATGAAGAACTAGATGAAATTTTAGAAAGGATATCGAGGTTAGGAGAAGATGGGAAAGAAGATAGTTAGGAATACTTTTGGTTACGCTAAACCAGGGCAAAAGAAATTAACTCGTAGTCAGGCAACTGAACTAGCAATAAGTGAGCTTGAAGAAGGATATACTAGACGATTACAGAGAGAGGTTAATCTTAAGGTTGCAGATTTCATAGGAGATTTTTGTTTAGCGTTAGCATGGAGCTTGCGAGCAAATCACAATTATGGTGCAAAACGAATTGAAAGAACTATTAGAGAAATGTTTGAAGTTGTTAGTGATGCAAAAATGAAAGAAGCTGGTTACTTTTTATTTGATCTAGGAGAAACTAGAGAACAACTACTAGTTGAAACAGGATTAGATATTGAGCCAGTCATAGTAGATGAAGTAAATAAACATTTAGAGAGGGCAAAAGAGTTTGCAATAAAAAAAGGAGTATTCAAGGAGAAAGTAGAGGTATAGAGATGAAAAAAGTAGTAAATATTAATGAAATGATAGAAGTTATAAAAGAGAAAACGGGTTGGAGTGAAGCTATTCTAGCAATAGAACTTGGAGTAGGTTCACAAAATATTACAGCTTGGAAAAGAGGAAGAATTCCAAGAAGTAAAAATTATAAGAGATTAAAGGAACTATATGAGGGTTTAATCAGTAAAGAAGAGAAGATTAATAAACCAGATGAAAATAAGGATAGTGGATTAGGACAAGAATTATTAAATAAACTTGCTAAGGCTGATGAACGCTTAAATAAACTTGCGAGTGATCAAGAAGTTTGCTATAAAAATTTAGCTATGGTAAATGCTCAAATTACAGCGTGGAATCATGAGAGACATAAATTAGTAAAACAATTAAAAGAATTGGTAGGTGCATAAAATGAATAAAAGACAAGCTAAAAAATTAGAATTAAAAAATGAAATAAACGATATTAAAAAAGATTATGATTTACAAGATAAAAAAATAGAAGCCTTAAATATGAGAGGTGATAGTTTTTTTGAAGAAACTAAAAAGTTAATGGAGCAATTCAAAAAGCAAGAGAAACTACTAGAAGCAACTAAAGATAGTTTTTCTAATATTTTACAAGCTCAAACACATATAGAACTTGAGAATAGTAAAAGAACAGATGAAATGAAGGGTATTATAGAAAATCAAAAAGAACGAATCCATAAACTAGAATATAGCGTATTTGGAATGGCAATTTTAATGATAATAGTATTTGTTTTAGAGGTGGTTAAGTGGTTAGTATAAGAAAAATAAAAATGTTAGAAAGAGCTTTGATGATTTGTTCAGGAGTAGTTATTGTTTTTACAATTGGAGTGATTGTTGGGATATACACTTCTAGTAAGAATTTAGAAAAACTTGCAGATGAAAATATCAAACAACAACAAACTATACAGCAGCAAAAGGAAAGAATTAGACAATTACAATTACTTAAACAATATAAGGAGATTTATGGGTAATGACAAGAAATAAATTAATAGATTTAAACAATCATTTATTCGAAGCACTAGAAAGAATTAATGACGACAAATTAAAAGGCGACAAACTTCAAGAAGAAATGAATAGAGCAAAGACAATAACAATGATAGGAAATACAATAATCAACAATGCTAATCTAGCTTTAGAGGCTGAAAAATACAAAAATGAGTTTGGTAGAGGAGCAACATTACCGTTGATGATTGAAAATGGGAAATAGTGGAAGTTTTAAAAAAGGTCAGATTCCCTGGAATAAAGGTAAAACAGGATATATGAGGGCTAATAAAACTAGTTTTAAAAAAGGTAATTTACCACCTAATACTAGAAAGATGTATTCAGAAAGATTGAGCAAAGATGGATACATTGAAATAAAAGTAGGTTTAAATAGATGGATTTCTAAACATCGATATATCTGGGAACAGCATCACAAAAAAGAAGTGCCTAAAGGTAAAGTAGTAATTTTTCTAGATGGCAACAATAGGAATTTTGAAATAGAAAATTTAAAACTTATTTCTAGAGGAGCATTATTGATTTTAAATAAAAGATATCGATACATAACGAAAGATAGAGAGTTAATGAGATCTTGTGTAGATTTAAGTGAATTAATTATATCTTTGAAAAAGAAAGAGAGGAATAAAGCGTGAAAATTGATATTAGAGGTGAGTATGGATATTACAGAGTATAGCTTAACCATTGTTATGAATGATGGTGAAAAAATTGAAACAGTAGTCACTGCAAGTATAATTAATTATTTGCAGGTGACTCATAAAAATAGTGAAAAGTTCGATGGAATGATTTTTGCGACAGAAATTAATGGCCGTGAAATATTTATTAATGATATAGATTATTTCATGTGGCATGCGATTATGGAGGAGAAATAAAAATGGCAAAGTATTGGGAAAATCTAAAGTATCACGAAGATACAGTGGTTAAAGAAAAATTAAGTAATGATGATGTAAAATTTTTAAAGGAATTACAGAAAGAAATAAATACAGAAGACAACGGAGGAACTGCTAATCCTAGATACTGGGTAATTAGACAACCAGAGAGAATATACCATCTAGATGAAGATGAAGCTGATTATTACATGTTTTTAGATGAGTATGATCATCAGGAATTGACATTAGAAGATTTAAAAGAAAAGCTTGAAGATTTAAATGACGATAATTTAAAAAGTATAGAGATAAAAGATGGAGCATTAACTTTTGAATATTTCAATGAATGGTTAGAAGAGGTTGAACAATATAAAGTAGATTATGATAATTGTTATCGAGATGGATTAATCAAGATATCAGAATTGTTAGAGTTTGAAGTAAGAGTTATTTATTATAGTGAGCTAGATGTAACTGTAGATAATTGTATGTTTTTAACTCAAATTGACGCTGAAAATCATTTAAGAGCTAATGACTACCATTACCATGAAGATGCAAGAACTTACTGTATGCACGGATGGAGAAATCCACGTTTTGAAAGATTAGTTAAAATTTTATCAAAAACAGATTTTGATAGTATGCTGGAGAAAAATTAATGGAAAATGAACCACAAACAATTTCAGAAGCAGTAGAAAATTTGAAAAATAAGATAAAAAAAGTATTATCAAAGCACCATAGAAAATTATTAATAAGTTGGTGTATCGCATATACAATAGTGTGTTTAGTAGCTTGGATATTTTTTATGTACAAAATTTTAGGAGGATAGAAAATGATGAAACAACCGAAAATATATATTAAGAGGTTAGACATAGTATTACCTGTAGAGGTGATTAATTATCATGAACAGATGGTTGAGGTATATTTAAATGATAATGCTGACAATGTACCATTTAATTTTAATGAAATTGAATTTATTTATAGCACAGGCATTAAAGATAAAAACGGAAAAGAAATAGAACATGGAGATATTTTGAAAACAGAGTTTGCAGGTATTCTCCCTATAAAATTTCATAATATTTATGGTTTTTATGCAGTTAAAGAAGATGATAAATATTGGTTTGCAGAAGAAACAGAGGATGAAGTTAATGAAACATTATCAAAAACGGAAGTAATCGGAAATATTTATGAAAACAAGGACTTGTTGGAGGTTAGATAATGAGAAGATTTAGAATAGATGTAGAGACTATATTAGCTATTATAGGTATATTGTTGCTTGTAGGTGGTTTAGGTTTTGGACTGTTTAAAGGATATAAAGCCATGAATAGTAATAAAGACTTATGGCAAGCAGATTATAATTTTAAAAAAGTAGTAATTAAGCTCCCTAACAATGAAATAGTTACTGGAGAAGTAGAAGAATGGACTACATATGATAATAAAGATACTGTAAAAGTTAAATTAAAGAACGGAAAACAATATTTAGGACATTCAAGTGATATTGTTTTATATAACGATTAGGAGGTGCGGTTATGAAATGGAATAAATTAACAACGAGAAAGATAACTGAAGATGAAGTGGAAATATATGGAGATAAATATGATTTTATGTGGGATGGAACGTTACCTGAACTTGATGAAGAAGTACTAGTCACTTTCCCTTTACCTTCAGGAGAATTTGTTGATACATATATCGATACATGGGAAGAAATTGGAGATGGATTAGGTTTTGAAAACACTGATAATGATGTTATTTACTGGATGGAAATACCACAATACAACGGAGAATTAGACGATTAGGAGGACAGAAGATGAAACAACCTAAAGTATATATTAAACATTTAAATAAAGTGTTAGAAGTAGAATCTGTTAGATTTGATACTAAAGTAGTTGAAGTTTATAACGAGGATAGATCTATGTATTCTTATTATGATTTTGAGGATATTGAATTTATTTATAACACTGGATATAAGGACATGGACGGTAATTATATCTATACAGGAGATATATTAGAATATAAAGATACTGGTGAACGTTATTTAAGAAAATATGTAGTAGAAAAAGACGAAGATACAGAATACTATTATTATTTAACGATTGAGGAAAGATACTTTATTGATAGAGTACAGGGTATGGAGGATGAATATTTAGTAATTGGTAACATTTATGAGAATAAAGAATTAATAGAGGAGTAAAAGTGTTATGTTAGAAAATATTTATAAATTGAAAAAATTGTTACTTTATAAAGAAATAAAAGAAGCTAAAGGTAACAAGTTAGAATTAACTGATGGAACGAAAATAGAGTTTTATATGTCGGATAATGATTGTTGTGCAGGTGCATATGGCGAATGGATTTTATCAGATAATTTTGAAGGTTGCATAACCGATGTAATTTATAAGCATAGTAAAACAGATGATTATGGTGAAGTTGAAGAAAGAGTAAAACTAACTGTTTTTCATAATCAAAATAAGATAGCACAAGCAGATTGTTATGCAGATAATGGTAATGCTGGGTATTATTTTTCAGTTTTATCTGTAAATGTAAAAAATATTGATGGTAAAGAATTAGATGATTATATTTTATTATCAGTATAAGACATAGGAGGATTAATGATGAACATACAATCAAATGAGTATATTATAGCTGCTGAATTGTTAAGGGACTTAGAAGTATTTATCAAGGAATTAAACGTTATAACAAAAGTACTTGATTTTAATATTCATACTGATGAGGTAAATACATCTTATGGTAAGTATGGAAGAGGAGAAATAATATATTTACTTAATAGTCATTTAAAAGATAAGTATGGTAAATACATAGTTGTGGGAGATATTCTATCATATAAAGGGAATAAATATATTTTACAATTCGGAGTTAATATAGGATTTTTCATAGAAAATATAGAAACATTTGAATTTGATCATATACCAGTAGGTTTTAATATTGAATTTCTATCAGATTTTGTAGTGATAGGTAATATATATAGGGATAGAGTAAAGAAGGAGAAAAACAATGGATAACCAAAAATATTTAAATGTTGAATTTAGAGTTATGTTTAATATACCAGTAGATGAAGATTTTGATATAGATGAACTATCTGAAGAAGAATTAGAAGAATTAGCATGTGATTATTTCTTTAATCAAAATGGATATGATACAGCTGATTATTATGATTTTGAATTTGTAGATTAATGGAGGACTAAAAAATGTCAAATAGACACTATCTAAATTTAAAAAATAAAATAACAGGAGAAGAAAGTAGCGTACAACTTTTTGGCAATAATGAGTGGTATGACACGTTCTTTAAATACTTGAAAACACTAAATCCAGAAATTGCAGATTTCGAAGATAGTTTTGAAGATATCGTGGTTTTAAATATTAAGGATTTAATCAAAGCTATAGATGAGTCAATATGGAATGAAGTTATTGCCAGTGAAATTCATAAAAATAAAAATTCAGAAAATTTTGTTGAATATTATTCAACAATGCTTGACTTCTCTTGTAATTTATTAGACGGAGAGGGAAATGCTAGAAGTTCATTGTATGGTGCAGCTAGATATATAGTGAATTACGGATATATAATGATATCGTATATGGTTTATAATTGGTTAAAAAATCAAGGTGCGATAGTAAATGAGGAATTCATAAAAGTTGAGCATAATTATTGCAACAGAAATAGTTATGAGCGTTTAGGTGAATTGAGTGATAACTTTATGTTAACTATTTCTTATTATTAATATGTTGGAGGACTAAAAATGACTAACAGAATATATTTAGTATTAAAATATAAAGATGCACAAATTATAAAACATGCATTAAAAGAATATGTTAAGAGATCAGATGTAAAGAATAACACAGATATTGAAGAAGAATCAGTGTTACTTAATAATATTGAAAAAGAAGTAAATCTATTTAAAATGAAAAATGGAATAGGACAGGAGAAAAACGAGTGTATAGATATATCAGATTTTATGAATCAATAATAAAAGAATTAGATTTAGAATCCACTAGTAAATTCACAGAAGAAGAGAATAGAACATTTTCTTATGTCTATAAGCAATTGAAAAAAAATGATTGTGTAATGTCGATTGAAGATGCAGAAGAACTTAAGGATTTGATTAGCTTTGATTTAGAGAAACATATTTTTTGTTATCTAAAAAAAAGATGTGAAATTAATGAGTTATTAAGAGTTGATAAGAGACTTGAAGATGCGATTGAGCTTAAAATAAAAGAAACTAGAACAAAAGGAGCAACAAAGTTTAATACTTTATTAGCTAGAAGAATATTGAATAAAGCTCAAGGAAATTATATAAAAGCTATATATCTTAGAAGACTGGAAAAAATTCTAGGAGTATCACTAGAATATTGTGTTATTTCTAAGTATGATACAGCTACTAAACAAAATAAAAATATAGTAAAAGATAGATATAGGAATATTATTCATGCATTAGCTAGAAGATTAAGCAACTACTACAATTATGGATACTCAATTAATTATGATCAAAAAACATTATTACTAGAAAAAAATAATGTAGTATTAGTATATTGGATAGATGACAAGGTATATGAAAATAGAAAATATTTATTTGATTTAAATGAGAATGTATCAACCATGGCAATCTTATTAGATAGTCATTATAAAAGTCTATTTGGTGAAAATTTAGTGTAATGAACTATTTAATCTATCGATAAAAAAAGATATAATAAACATTGAGCTGGAAATGTTTTTGTGGTGTGGTTATCTAGGTGAGAGATAACTTTAAAAATAACATTAAGTGTCCTTCAAAAGTAAAAGCAGTAGTGTTGATATCCAGCTCTATCAACACAGCAAAGGAGATTAGATGAGAGAGTTTAACTATACAAGAAATGATGTAGATTATTATTTAGAAGCAAGACACAAGATTAAAAGACAGTTGAATATATATTTAAGAGATAAGTTAAGTAGTATAGATGATAACAAAACTAGTAACAATACTTTCACAAATGCTAATGAGAATAATTTAGTTAATAAACTTTCTGATTATGATTTCGAAAAAGATAGTTATGCATTGAAATGTATTGAGAAATTTGAAGAGCAACTAGTAGATGTTAGAGATAGAAAGATACTTAAGTTTAAGTACACTTACAATCTAACAATAGATGAAGTAGCAGAAGAAGTATGTTATCATACAAGAACAGTAGAAAGAAGAATACAAAGCTTTAAAGACAAATTATATAATATTATGAATGATAAAGATTTAAGAGAAAGAGCTTAAATCTTTTTTATTTTTTTATAAAACTATTGACAAATTATAATACTTGTATTATAATTAAAGTATAAATAAGAAAGGAGGAAAAAGCTAAATGATAAAAATAAAAAAGCTTAAGTTAGAAGAGTTAACCGTTAAAATCAGCCTTTTCGGTTTACTAACTATAAGCTTTAAATTCAAATAGGTTATAGGGAAGGAAACTTCCCTACCTACTATCATTATAGCATAAGACTTATGAAAAAGGAATACAAATTAGGTAAAAGAAAATTAGAAATAGAAATTCGTAGAAGTACAAAAAAGGAATTCATCCAAGGTATTTTTGGAACTTGTATTTTAGGATTACTGATTTATTATTTTTTCTTCAGATAAAATAATAAAAATAAAAGAAAGGAGAAAATAAAATGGCAGAAAGTAAAACATCAGAAGCACAAAAGAGAGCAAGTAAAGCATATTATGAGAAAAATAAAGAGCGTGCTTTAATGAATAATAGACGAACTGCTGCAAGAACATTTGTAAGGCATCATGCAACTAAAGAAGATATGGAGAAGTTAATAGAGATTTTTAATAATGAAAATCCTAATTCAAAATAAAAGTTGTCGGAAATGTCGGGTTTGTCTATGATATAATATTAGTATCCAATACTACATAATTATTAATACAAGCGTATATTGTATACGAATATTAAGAGATAGTTTAATAGCTATCTCTTTTTATTTTGGAAATAACTTAAGAAAGAACAGATAGTTATGAAAGAATGTAAGCATCACAATTGCAGAACACTTATTAAACGTGGTGCATATTGTGATAGTCATAAAAAAACACAAAGTAAATATTACAATGAACAAAGAAAGAATGATGATGCAATGAAGTTCTATCGCTCGAAGGAGTGGAGGGATACAAGGCAAGAAGTTCTTAAAAGAGATTGCTTTACTTGTGTGATGTGTGGTGGCACTGCCAACCTAGTGCATCACAAGGTGGAAGTAAGGACGGACTGGAGCAAGAGGCTGGAGATGAGCAACCTTGAGTCGGTGTGTCGTAACTGCCATAACAAGATAGAGCATTACAAATAGGATTTTATCAAGCCTTTTGGGAAATATTTCCCAGGGATACCCCCCTGAAAAAATTTGAAAAATAATTTTTGCTTACGAGCGGGCGTCTCTTTTTTGCACGCAAAATGCGTTTAATTATTTTTTCTAATTGAGATTTTTTTAGGAAGGTGGTGATACTTTGGCAAGGAAAGCTGAACCTATGTCATTAAAGCTTTTAGGAGGTAATAGACAGAGGTTATCAAAAGAGAAAATAGAGGCACGAAAAATAGAAGAAAATAAGCTAAAATTATCAAAAGATAAATTGAAGCCTCCGAAGTGGCTCGGAGATTTAGCGAAGAAAGAATTTAGATATATTGTCAGTCAGACAGATTCTATAGATCTTTTAAATAATCTAGATGTTCATGTTCTAGCTGTTTATTGTGATACTTATGAGAAGTATGTGGAATGCAGTAGGATTATTCAAGAAGATGGATTAATCACAGACAAAGGTTACACAAAGGAAACGGAGAGAGTTTTAAAACGTGGCTCTAAAACAGTTGAGAATGAAAGGACAGTAGATTATTCTATGGGCCAACATCCTCTATTAATTAGGCAGAAAGATTTATTTAATATCTTACGTTCACTTCAATCTGAAATTGGATTAACTCCAGTAGCTCGTGCTAAAATCGCTATGGATAAAGCATACGAAGAATTGCCAAAAGATTCTGTTCATGAAAGGTTTGGTAATATCTAATGTTAAAAAATGCAATGAAACAATGGGCAGAAGAAGCTGTTAACGGTGAGCGTTTAGTTTGTGAAAAAGAGAAATGGGCATGCATGAGATTTCTTAAAGATTTAGAAAGAGAGGGAACTAAAGAGTTTCCTTTTATTTTTGATGAAGATAAAGCTATGAGATTTCTAGAGTGGATGTCGTTATTTAAACATACTAAAGGTAAATTGGCAGGTAAGAATATAGATCCTGCACCTATTCAAATTTTCAACTGGTCAAATATATATGGATGGATTCATATAGAAACTGGCTTAAGAAGATTTAGAAAATTTTATTACCAGGTAGCAAGGAAAAACGCTAAGTCTCAAGATGTTTCTTGTTGTTTATCTTATGAGATATCTGCCTTTGGTGAATCTTCAAGTGAAGCTTATATTGGAGCTACTAAAAGAGATCAAGCGAATATTGTTTTTAAAGAAATAAAAGCACAATTACAAGGTAGTGAAGTTAAGAATAAGTTTAAGATTACTAGAAGCTTGATAGAACATGAACGAAGTAATAGCTATATTATGGCTTTATCCAGAGATTCTGGAAAGACTGCAGATGGATTCAACCCTCAAGTAGGGGCAATGGATGAGTATCACGCACATCCTACAGATGAGATTTTAGAAGTTATTCAATCTGGACAAGGTGCAAGAAGTCAGCCATTAATCGTTATTATTACAACTGCTGGATTTAATTTAAACAGCCCATGTTACGCTACAGAGTATGAATATGTTTCTAAATTATTAGATCCTAATAGTCCTGTAGAAAACGATACTTACTATGCTATGGTTTGTGAGTTAGATAAAGGTGATGATATCAAAGATGAAAGAAATTGGATTAAAGCTAATCCTATTCTTGCAAGCTATGATGAGGGTATAAAATTCTTAAGAGATAGGTTGAAAGAAGCAATTGATAAGCCTGATACTATGACTAAGTTTCTTACTAAGAATATGAATATTTGGGTAAATGCTCCAGAAAACAAATATATGGATATGGAGAAATGGAAGCTTTGTGAAGTGCCTGATGATGAATTAGAGGGTAAACCTTGTTTTGTTGGTGTCGACTTATCAAAAAGATTAGACTTAACTGCAGTAACTTCAATATTTGTACTAGGTGAAGGTAAGTATGCAGTTAGAAGTAAAGGATTCATGCCAGAGGAAATGCTACAACAAAGAATGAATACTGACAGAGTAAACTATAGTTTGTGGATAGATGAAGGTTGGATAACAACTACTCCTGGAGAAGTTATTGATTATGATTTCGTTATTGACTATATAGAAAGCTTAAGAAGTAAGTATAGCATTCAAGAAGTATGCTATGACCCTTACAATGCAACTCAATGGGCACAATCAATGGAGAAACTAGGATACTTAATGATAGAAGTTAGACAAGGTGTTTTAACTCTTAATGAACCTACAAAGCACTTTAGAGAATGTGTCTATGAACAAAAAATACACCATGATGGAAATAAAGCCTTGACTTGGTGTCTAGGAAACGCAGTTACAAAAGCTGATGCACAGGATAATATCATGTTAGATAAGAAAAAATCTACTGATAGGATAGATATGGCTGCTGCTGGTATTTTTGCTTTTACTCGTGCTATGTACAGCGATAATATCGGATATGATCTAAATGAAGAAATAAGTAAAGGAGCGTTTAGTTTCTAATGAAAAAGTTAATAAGAATATTAATAGGAATTCTATTCCTTTTGAGCCTCGTATCATTTGTGTACGCAGGCTTTTTATTATGCAAAACATTAGGATTTGTAGTATTGGGAGTGGTTCTAATGCTATGCACTTATGTTTTAGATACTAATTTAGACACTTAGGAAGGAGGTGAGAAATGAGGATGATATTTAGAAATAAGACACCAACAGGTAGTGAAGTGGAAAGTGATTTAAGAAATCCTGCTGATTGGCTTCTCAATCTATTTAATAATCGTGGAAACAATGTGACAGAAGAAAGTGCTATTAGTACTTCAGAAGTTTATAGTTCAGTAAAGGTTTTAGCTGATGATTTAGCAAAGTATCCATTGAATTTACTTTATGACAATAAAGGAACTGTAGAGAAAGCAAAAAATCATAGTGTGTATAGCTTGTTAAAAGACCAACCAAACAAAAATATGACTAGCTTTGAATGGAAACATTTAGTAATGACACAGTTAAATCTGTGGGGAAATAGCTATCATTATTTAGAAATTGGAAGAAATGGTCAAGTAAAGGAGATTGTTCCGTTAGATCCTAGAGTTACAAGCGTACTATATCATGCTGAAACTAACACAGTAACCTATAGAACAACATATAAAGGCAAACAAGTAATTTTAAATAGTGATGAATTACTACATTTTAAAAATTTATCTATTAATGGCTTGATAGGACGTTCTCCTGTTCAAGTATTGAGAGAAAGTATTCAAGGAAACCAAAAAGGACGAGAAATGGCATCTAACCTCTTTAAAAGAGAGGGTATTCCATTAGCTATATTGAAATCTACAAGAACACCATTGACAGCTGAAAATAAAGAAACAGTTGCTGAATCATGGAAAAAGCATCTTGAGAATAATAATGTAGCTATTCTGAATCCAGATATTGATTATCAAAGTGTTGGAATTCCACAATCTGATGCACAGTTTATCCAAACTATGAAATACAACAAAGCAGAAATTGCTAGTATTTTTAAAGTGCCACCATATAAATATGGTGATTACAGTGGATTAACCCATTCTAACGCTTTATCACAATCAATGGACTATGTAAAAAATGTTATGTTGCCATACGTAACAAATATAGAGGCTGAATTAAATACTAAAATTCTAACAGATTTAGATAGAAAAAGAGGCTATTATTTCAAGTTCAATATGGAAGCTGAATTAAGAGCAGACCAAAAATCACGAGCAGAATTTTATGAAAAAATGCAACATGTTGGAGTTTATACAATCAACGATATATTACGTTCAGAGGATATGTCGACAATTGATAATGAGTATGGTGATATGAGATTTATGTCATTAAACTATGCACCTATCGATACTATCAAAGAATATCAAATGTGGAAAGCAGGAGCAAGAGGTAATGAACAATTGGAAGATGAAAGCCTTAAATGACGATAAGGCGGAAATTTATATCTATTCAGATATCGGTTATGACTGGTGGGAAGATAAGTCTTCAGCACAACTATTTGCTGAAGAGTTAAATGCATTAGGTGATGTTAAATACATTGACTTACATATTAATTCAAATGGTGGAGATGTGTTTGATGGACAAGCCATTCATAGCTTAATAAGACACAATAAAGCATATGTGACAGCATATGTTGATGGTTTAGCAGCTTCAATTGCAACTGTAATTGCAATGGGAGCTGACAAGGTAGTTATGCCTAGAAATGCCATGATGATGATTCATAATGCATGGACTGGAATGTATGGAAATGCAAATGATTTAAGAAAGATGGCAGATGATTTAGATCATATTAATGACAGTATAGTTAATACTTATTTAGCTAAAGCTAAAGATAAGACTACAGAAGATGAAATCAGAGATTTAATGGATAAAGAAAGTTGGTTAAATGCTGATGAATGTTTTGAGCTGGGATTATGTGATGAAATAGCAGAGCCAGTAAAAATGGCAGCTTGTTTAACTAAAGAACAAGCACATAAATTTAGAAATGTTCCTAAAGAATTAATTAAAGATAATTATGAATTTCAAACGGAACGAGCAAAGCAATATTTAGAATTTTTGGAGGTTCAATAAATGAATAATAAAAAACTAAGAGAGTTATTACAATTAAAAGCAGAAAAAGTAGAAGCTGCAGAAACAGCAATTAATAATGGTGATAAAGAATTAGCTAATTCTTTAGTTGCAGAGATTAAAAATTTAACAACTGAAATTGATCTTATTCAAAATTTAAATAGTTTAAAACATGATGATAAAACAGTTGATATGACAGTTGAAAATAAAGTAGAAACTGGACTTCAAGCAATACAAAACTATATTAGAACTGGTGTTGTAAATGAAGCTGGGCCATTAAAAGAATCAACAGATGAGAATGGTGGTTATTTAGTTCCTGAAGATGTTCAAACAAAAATTAATGAATATAGACGCTCATTTACATCTCTAAGAGATTATGTAGATGTTCGTAACGTAGTTGTCCCATCAGGTAGTGAAGTATTTGAAAAAACAAGTCAACTTACTCCATTAACTAATATTACTGAAATGACAGAAATTGAAGAAATCAAAGGTTCAACTTTTGAAAAAATTTCTTATGCAGTAAAAAATTTTGGTGGAATTTTACCTGTATCAAGATTCTTATTACAAGATACACCAGAAAACTTATTAGCTTATCTAGCGAAATGGTTTGTTAAAAAACAAGTTGTAACTGAAAATAAAGAAATTTTAGCAGTACTAAATTCATTTGAGAAAAAAGCTATTACTAAGGTTGATGAAATCAAGACAGCTATGAATGTTACATTAGATCCAATTTTCTTAGAAAATACTAAAATTATTACAAACCAAAGTGGATTCAATGTATTAGATACATTAAAAGATAAAAATAATAATTATCTACTTCAACCAGTGGTGAATGAACCAACTAAACGTTTATTATCAGGAAAAGAAGTAGTTGTATTACCAGATACACATTTCCCTAAAGAAACAGATGGATCATTCCCATTATATGTAGGTGATGTACATGAAGCAGTACGATTATATACGTTAAATACTTTAGAAATTCTATCTACAGATGTTGGTGGTAAAGCATTTGCACGTAATTCATACGACACACGTTTAATCACTAGATTTGATGTTAAAGCTGTAGACAAAGAAGCAGTAGTTAAGTTAGCATTTACTAAAGATTTAGCAATGGCAGTGCCATTAGGATAGACTTATGTTTGATATTTCAGATGATTTATTAAAACAATTCAAAGATAAATTACATATACTTCATGATGATGAGGACGACAATCTAAAGAGGTTGTTGTCTTTTTCTTATGAAATTCTTTGTGAAAAATGTGGTTTCTTTGATATTGATAATAATGAGCAAGGAAAATCATTAGTGTTTGAGAGAGCAAGGTATGAATACAATGATAAATTAGAATATTTTGACACTAATTTTTTAGGTGAGATGTCAAGTCTATTAATAAGAATTGAAAAAGAGAGGTACAGATAAAATGGTTAAAGTAAAAGCATTACAAGTATTTGAAGATTTATATACAGGTACAGTTTATAAACCAGGTGACGTTTTGGAAATTACAAAAGCAAGATATGATGAATTCAAGAAAAATCTATCAATTTATGGTGGAGAGTTTTTAGAGTTAGTTGAAGAAGAAACAGCACCAGTAGAAGCTGCAGAAACTGAAACTAAAGAAGAAGTTAAGGAAGCTCCTGTAGAAGAAACTGATGAAGCAAAATAAGATTAGTCAATCTTACAATGATGGAATAGTAAGGTTTATTAAATATACTCATACAAAAGATAAATTCAATACTAAATTATCTGATAAAACAGAAGAGGAAATCAGAAAGTTTTGGTTCAGATATTTAGGTGTAACAGCTAATGAAAAGTATCAGTCTTTACAAGTAGATACAGAAGTTTCTACAAGGATTGCTATTAGGTTGTTTCACAATATTAATGACTATTTGTTAAGTGATCTTTATGTGATTATAAAAAATAAATCTTATGTTATTTCAAGAATTTATCATAATCATGTAAAAAATGAAACTGAATTATCGTTGGTAGAGGTGATTAGAAATGACCATTAAGGAATTAATATTTCAAACCATAGCTGATATGGAATTGAATATTCCATATTCATATGGATTTAGTGAAGAGACAGATTTCCCAAAAATAGTATATTTTCACGTAAATACAACTGAAAAAAGACTTTCTAACAAAAAGAAAATTAAACACCATGTATATCAATTAAATTTCTATGATCTAGTGCCACATGATTTAGACAGTTCAGAAATTTTACAAAAAATACAAAACTCATTAGAGGATAACACAAAATTAAATACTGGTTCTTGGCAAGAAGTAATTGATGTGAATGCTGATAAAAAAGAAAATCAATTCATGTATTACCTGGAGATTTACTCATGACAAAAGAGTTTGGCTTTAGTGGAGCAATTGCTAAGTTAAACAAGATTAGCAGTAACGCTAAATCTATTAATAGCATAGTAGAAAAAGAAGCAGAAGAAATCAAAGATGATGCGAAAAAAATCGCTACTAGCAAAGGCTTAAAAGTAACTGGTGCTGGTGTTGAGGGGATTATCGCAAAACATGCATTATACGAAAGTACAGTAGGTTGGGCAGGTAGGCCCAACCTACATTTATATTTCCATGAAGTAGGATTTCATGCTGGATTTTCTAAAGCTACTAGTAGAGAAAGACGTGGTAAACGTGCAAGAAAATATAAAAAAGGTAGTAGAAAATATGTTGCTCCTAAGCCACATATTAGACCTGCAGCATTACAACACAAAGATTCATTTGCTAAGAAAGTTAAAGATAAATTATTAAATAAATAGGAGGAACTGAAATGACAGTAACTAAAGAGAGAGTAGAAAGAGCGTTAATGACTGGTGTTGGTGCTGGTTATTTACAAAAAGTAAAGACAGAACCAACTAGTGAAAGTGGATTAACATATGAAGATAAGGTATACGAAGTATTCGCAATAGATAAAGTAGCATTTAAAGGGCAGACAAAAAATAAAACAGTATATTTATCAAACATTAAATCACGTGACATTGTTAAATTCTCAAGTGCAGAGATGACTGTAGATATTGGATTCTTCCCAGAAGGTTTCGTAGAAGAAATGAGTGGAATGATTAAACTTGCAGATGGTGCATATGTTCAAGGAGATAGTCCGAAGTATAAATATTTCAGATGGTCATTCCTTGTTACAGATGAAAATGGCGGAGAAATTATTTACAACTTCCCATACTGTCAATTAAAACATCCAGATTTCAATGCGGAAACTGAAACTGATGAGAAGAAAGAAAATATTGCACAGGTTACTATTGAGGCATTCCCAGTAATTGGAAATAAAAAAGTATACTCTAAAATCGACTTACGTACGACTAATTTATATGATCGTGAGAAATTATTATTAAATGGTTTCTATGATGCAGAAACTTTAAAAGCTTGTATTAAAGACGGTCAAACAGATTCTACAGTAGTCCCTAGAGGATAATAAATAAGATTTAAAGAGCCGACATAAGTTGGCTCTTTTTTGGAGGTAATAAATGAGTATTTTTACAAAAAATATAAAGACTTTTAAAACTGATATTTTAGGACATGAAGTTGAATTAAGATGTAATTTAGCAGTTTGGTTACATTTGGAAGCAGACTTTGGTATTAAACAAGGTGAATGGGCAGATGTATATTTAAAAGAAAAGAATATTGCTAGTGCTAAATTTTTAGTATCTATTTTGAAAGCTAATAAGTTAAAAACAACACTTGAGGAAGTTTTAGAAAATGTAACTGATACTGACTTGGAAGTATTTATTCTAAAATATCAAGAAGCTATGTATGGAGATCAAACAGCAACATTACTTCAAATGTTAGGAATTACTGATGATAGTGAACTGGGAAAGAATATTTTAGAAGAACAGGTAGAAGACCTAGTTCATACACAACCAAAAGTAGTGAGCAGAAATCCGAAGAAAGCCAAGAAGAGACAGAAGAAACACAAGAAATAGATTGGGACGATATATTTTATAAGTGTAGAACTTGGTTTAACATGACTATGGATGAGTTTATGTATGATTTTTCATTAGAATATATTGTTTATATGATTAATAGATATATCGAAGATAATTATACAACGAATGATTCTGAAGAAGGCATAAGAGTTACTAACGCAAGTAATATATTATAGGAGGTAAAAATGGCAAATTACATGGATAAAGTTGGTGTCATACTGACTGCAGAAGGTGTAGGGTCTTTTACCTCTGCTATTAAGCAAGGTGAAAATGCCTTACGACAACTTCAAGCAGAAGCTAGAAGAAATATAGCTTCATTAGGTAGTGGTGTGAAAGCATACGATATCTACAAGGCAAAGATGAGTGGACTAACTACTCAAATGAAGCAATCAGCAAGTAATGTTAATAGTTTAAAAGATAAATATGATGCTTTAAAAAAATCTACTAGTGAAATACCTAAAGAGATTGAAAAGTTATCGAATGCTTTCAGGCAAAAACAATCAGTTTTAAAGACAAATGGAACGTTGTTACAAAGTCAAAAAGAGCATTTAAAACACTTAGAAAGCACTTATGGTAAGAGTAGTGCTGCTGTTCAAAAATATAAAGAAACAGTAGCAAACACAAGCAAAGCATATAAGAAGACTGAACAGGAAGTCAAGAGCCTTGAAACGCAAATTAAAGGCTTGAATAGTACATTAAGTACTCAACAGAAAGAATTAGGAGCATTACCAACTAAAATAGCTAACGCTGAAACAAGCTATTTTAAATTAAGAGATGCAGTTGAGAAAACTCACTCTGCATTTAGAAATAGTGGTGGTAGGTTAGCTGACACTGCTCAAAGATTTAATGATGTTGGTACTAGGGCACAAGTTCTAGGACAGAAAATGTCGGGAGTTGGTGACGGTTTAACGAGAGCTACTGCAGGGATATCATCTGGAATGTTATTGGCCGCTAGAAGTGCAATCAATTTCGAAAGTGATTTTGCTGGAGTAGTTAAGACTGTAGATGCAACACCACAGCAATTAGATAAGATTAGACAGAGTTTCTTAAATCTTTCTACAGAGATCCCTGTTAGTGCAAATGAATTAGCTAGAATAGGTGAAGTAGCTGGGCAGTTAGGTATTAAAACTGAAAACATAGTTGACTTCACAAAGACTATTGCAGATTTAGGAGCTACTACAAACTTAAGTAGTGAAGAAGGTGCAGCAAGTTTAGCTCAATTCATGGCTGTAATGGGAACAAGTCAAAGCAGTATTAGGAATCTAGGTTCTACATTAGTAGAATTAGGAAACAACTTTGCTACAAATGAAAAATCTATTGTAGAAATGTCACAACGACTTTCTGGGATGGGTAAACAAACTAATATGTCAGAGGCTGATGTATTAGGATTAGCGGCTGCAATGAGTACTGTTGGTATTGAGGCAGAAGCTGGTGGTAGTGCAATGACACAGGTTATGACAAAAATGCAAAATGCAGTAATGTCAGGTGGAGAAAACTTAGGTAAGTTTGCTAAAGCTGCTGGAGTTAGTGCTGGAGAGTTTGCTAATGCATTTAATAATCGACCTGTAGAGGCACTTGGATTAGTTCTTAAAGGTCTTAAGAATGTAAAAGAAAGTGGAGGTAATGTTAACGATGTACTAGCATCATTAGGTGTAACAGGTATTCGTGAAGCTGATGCCATGAAGAGACTTTCTGGAGCATTAGATGGTGATAGTGGATTAGGTAAAGCCTTAGAAATTGCCAATAAAGGTTGGAAAGAAAATACAGCCTTAACTAAAGAAGCAAGTATCAGATACCAAACAAGTGCTAGTAAAATTCAAATGGCTAAGAATGAAATTCAAAAAATGGCCATTGAAATGGGAGCACAGTTATTACCGAGATTGGCAGAAGTGTTACAACATTCTAAGCCTGTAGTGAAAACATTAGGTGATATGATGTTATGGTTTAGTAAATTACCACCAACTGTCCAATTAGCTGTATTAGGTATGGGACCTTTCCTATCTGTTTTAGGTAGATTAACAACTGGTGCAGGTGTAGGAGTTAAGAGTATAGGTACTCTGATTCAATGGTTAGGCAAAATTAGAACTGGTAAAGCAGTGGCTGATGTTGCCAAATTAGGTACTGAAATTGCTGGTGTTGGAACTAAGGCAGCAACTACTGGAAGTATGGCTTCTATGTTAACTAATCCATATATTGCAGGAGCTGCATTAATTGGAGCTGCTTTTGTTGGATTAGGATATGGTATATATCGTGAAATGACAAAAGATAGTAGAAATCATGAAGCTTCTGTTGAACAAACTAATGGAAAATACAAAGAGTGGTATGACCAAGTTATTAAAGGTGCAACACAATCTGGAAGTGCAATCGACAGATTAAAAGGTGATGTTCAAAATAATAGTAAAGCCATAGTAGAGGAAACTGAAAAGATTAAAAAAGCTAATACCTCAATTATGGAAAGTCTTGATAAAAACTTTAAAGAAGGTAGTTGGTATTCATCTGATGGAGAAATCAGAAAGAAACTAAAAGAGAATCTGTCTTTAAGTGATGAAGATGTGAATGAGATTGAAGCTAAGTTTAGAAACTATGGAATTATGTTAGGTAATTCATTATCAAGCATTCAATCAAGCTATCTAGAGAATAAAACTATTACAGCAGATTATGCAATGGCTCAAATTAAGACAATTAATGATTTAACATTATCTACTGTTGAAGGTATTGAAAAACGTAGACAAGCTGAAATGGACAGATTAAACGCTCTTAAAGCACAGGGAATAATTGAGGAAGCAGAGTATAAAAAACAAGCAGAAGTTGTAAAACAAACCTTTGATACTCAAATTAATTCAGCAAAAGAAGCGCAGGGAAGAATTAAAGAAATTCTATCTAATGCTGCAAAAGATCATAGAAGTTTAACAACTCAAGAGATGAATGAAATAGAGAATCTCTATAAAAGATTAGGTAAAAGTGCTGTAGAGGCTGCAACATCTAGTAAAGAAGCTCAAGAACTTCTGAAAAAGGGAATGGAAGAAACAGCCTTAGCCGCTAAAATTGCTGCATTAAAACAAATTGGGTTGATTACTGATACTAAAGAAGAATATATTAATAATTTAGGTTCTATTGAAGCTAAAGTAAAAGAAGTTAATGAAATTCTAAATAATTGGACTAGTCACGCAGATATCAAAGCTATAGGAATTAAGTTTGAAGGTCATGATCTTGTATTTAATTTCAAAAGCGATTATGAACGACTTATGGCATTACCAGATATAATGAAAGCAATAACTATTGCTGAAAGTCAAGGTCGTACTATTAAGATGACTAAAGAAGATTTAGAATGGTTGGATAAGAAAGGAATACATCCTAAAAATGTTGAGATTGTAGATAAAGCAAGTCTACCATTAGATAATATCAATGGAAAAATAGATACATTTAAAAATGCTAGTTTACCGCCTAAATCAATTATGTTAAGAGATGAGGGAAGTACAAGTATAGATAATGTATTTAAAAAGGTTTTAGATTATAACGCACAAGCTGTTAACGAAAAAAATCTAAAAGTTAATGATAATGCAAGTCAACCAATTACAGATGCACAAGGGAAGTTAGATTTATTTAACGGAACAAATCCTGTTGATAAGAATTTATCAGCTAGTGGAAATGCTAGTCCATTCACACAAGATGCAACAAATAGTTTAAATGTATTTGCAGCAACTAATCCTGGCACTAAAAGTATCATGGCACAAGGTAACGCAACACCATTTACAGACACTGCAAAAGGTTCATTAGATAGGTTTAATGCTACACCTACACCTACAAAGCAATTAGAAGCAAATGATAATATCACGAACAAAGCTAATAGTGCTTCTTGGGCAATAAGAAGTATTCCTCAATTTTGGCAGTCAGTTATTTCAGTAGTAGCGAGCGGACCTATTCAAATGTTACAAAAATTAGGTTTATTCGCTACAGGTGGAAAGATTGATTTATATGCTCATGGTGGAAATATAGATATGTTTGCTAATGGTGGAATGATTGGGACTACTCAAAGTTTACCACCAAGATATCAAGGTATTGTAGGAGAAGCTGGCCCAGAATTATTCCAAGTTACTAGAAGTGGTGTGAATATTACACCATTATCAACAAGAGAGAAAATTAAAGGAATAAGTGGAACGTTAGCAGAACAATATGGAGCTAATAATCCTAATGTTAATATTACCATCAATGTGACAGGTAATAATATAAACAACAAAGAAGACATTGATACATTAGTAAAAGAGATTGAACAAAAACTAGTGAGATCTATGAAAGAATACAAAAATATGAGTTTTGGAGGTGGTAGAAATGTCGTTACATTATAATGAGTTAATCTTCAAAGGGAAGTCTACCGCCGATTTTCCCTTTGAAATTTTTGTAACAGAAAATGATGGAATCAATAAAGGGAAAAGAAAAGACAAAATATTTACATCTGATGATATGTCAGGAGGAATTGTAAGAACTTCTACAGCTTATGAGCTTGTAGAAAAATCATATAAGCTATTAATCCACAATGTAAAATTAAACCAAATCAATGAATTATTAGTGTGGTTAGAAGGTAGTGGTAAATTAATAGCCTCTGATAATCCTGGTAGATATTATGAGGTATTAACTGTATCTGCAGTTAGAGCTAGACTAGGTGAAGTAGATGAATATGAAATAGATGTAGTATTCACTTGTAATCCATTCTCATATAGTATTGCATCTGATATTAAGACATACACAGGTAATGGAGTTATAAACAATGAAACTAATGTAATAATGTATCCTAAAATCACTCTATATGGAAATTCAACAAGTGGCACATCGTTAACCATAGGTAATCAGGTAGTCAGATTAAAACAGCTATCTGAAAAGTTAGTTATTGAATGCAAACAAGGTGAACAAAATGTATATGATAAGAACGGAAATCTATTAAATAGCGTAATGTTAGGAGCGTTCTTTGAGATTAAACCAGGAGTGAGTGGGATTGTTCTAGGTAATGGAATTACTAGGTTGGAAATAGAATGTAGATGGGGGGCGTTCGTTTAATGTTATGGTTATATGATGAATTTGAAACGGATTTTACTTATAACGGAATAGTGTTGAATAATGCTTACGATTCAGACATTCACTGGGTGTTGAATACAATGTATAAATTAACATTCAAATATCCAACTGTTGATAACGATCTATATTCTTTCATTGAAAAAGGTATGATTGTAAAAGCTGATGAGCATGATAGAACAAACTTATTTAGAATTAAGGATATTGATATATCTGAAAATGATAAGTGTATTACTGTAACAGCTTATCAAAAGAACTATGATTTTAGTAAAAGGTTAGTGAATAACTTTGGAAGACTTCGTGTAAACTGTATGTCAGTGCTTGATGAATGGTATTCTAACTTTTTATCTAGTGAAAAAGATTTCTCATATTATTCAGATATAAATGCTATTAATTCATTTGTATCACATAATGATGATACTGATAATAAACTTAGAACATCATTTGAATTATTAGGAGGAATTGCTGATACTTATTCTGCAGATATTGATATGCATGATAAACAAATTAGCTTGTTAGAACGTTTAGGAAGAGATACTGAAGAAGTATTAACTACAGCTAAAAATATAAGTGAATTTGTTAACACTAGTAATTCTGATGAAATTGTTACTAGAATTTATGCTAGTTCAACTTTTAAAGTTGGTGATAAGTACGATAAGAAAGACTTACGAGAACAGCACAGACAACAATTAAAAGCCTTGAGAGAATCTCAAAAAGAATACTCACAAGGTAGAAATGCTGTTAAAAAAGCTCAACAAATGAAAGATGAAATAGCTAAAAGATACGCTAAAGAACTTGCTAAGAATAACAAGAAAGTAAAGCGTAGTGGTAAAGTAATTAAATCATACTCTCAAATTGAATCAGAAGTAAATGCTAAATATCAGGCAAGAGAGAGAAAATCTCAACAAAGAAAAGCTGAAAGTCAAGCGATAGCTGATAGAAAGAAAGCTGAAATTGAATCATTAAAAGCACAACAAAAAGAAGAACTAGATGCATTAGATGAAGAAATTACAATTAATCTAATTGTAGAAAGTCCGTTGATTAATGATTATCCATTCATCAATGAAATAGCAGTATCTAACAATGATTTAAGAACTGCTGAAGAATTAGAAGAGTGGGCCATGGAATATTTCACAAAGCAAAATATCGACAAGCCAAAAAACTCTATCAAAGTTACTTATGAACAGTTATCAGAGGATATCAATCGTGGAGATACTGTAATTTTAAAATATTTAAAATATGGTGTAGACGAAAGAATAAGAGTAGTTGAAACTCACTATGATCCAATGCTAAAAAAATGGAAAGAGTTTATTCTAGGTGAAAAAGAAGGTAGATTAGGTTCAGAAGTATCAAGTGCTAGTAGTGGTGCAATAGCTAAAGCTAACGCTTATACAGATATAATCACTATGGATATAGAGCGAAAAGTCAAAGAACGTAGTGAAAATTATGATAAGCTGTTTAAGAAAAATACAGATGAAATCAATAAAAAGATTGAAGATGGATTTGAAAAAGCTAAGGCATCAAGTGAAGTAATAGTAGCTAAAATTGATGAAGATTTAGAGAAAAAACTAACACCTATTAGAAACCAAGTATCAACCACTGTAGAAAACTACAATAGACAATTCCAAGCTACAAACTTAGAGATAAGCAAAAATAGAGTTGAAGCAACAAAGCAAATTCAAGCACTAACTGATAGAGTTAACAACATTCAAGATATTTCTAACAATGAAACAGTTAGAGAACTTAGAGGACTTGTTAACGGTGCTACTAGCAAGGTTACAGAACTTGAAACTAGCATTACCAGAGAATTTACTGCCGTTAAAAAGAAAAATGAAGATGGCTTGAACGCTGTTAAATCTGAATTTACTAAAGGTGTAGACGGCTTAACAAGTAAGATTAGTTCACTTGAAGAATACAAAAATCAAGATGGAAGTAGAACTGAAACATTGAAGCAGTGGGTTCAGAGAGATACAGCTAATCAATTAAGCCGTGAAAGAACTGAAATTAATAAAATCATTGATAATAAAGGTTTTGTTAAGAACACAGAATTTAGTAGCAAGTTTACAGAAAGTGCTAGAGGTATTACCAACCAACTATCAGCGTTAGAGACCTACAAAAATCAAGATGGAGTAAGGGTTGCTAACATGCAAATTTGGGCACAAAATAACATAGCTAATCAATTGACTGCTGCAAGACGTAGCATTGAAAGTTGGGTTAATGAGAAAGGTTATGCGACTACTTCTGTTGTTGAAAATAAAGTGAGAGAAACTGCTAATAGTTTTAGTCGAGAAATTAGCAATGTTAGAGAAGTAATTAAAGATAAGGTTTTAAGTAACGATAATTTATTATTAGGCACTAAAGAGTTTATCTCTAAACACTTTGCTCCAGCTGCACCGTGGCAAAGAGCATTAGTTTGGGAGAATGAAACAGAACGATACAATGATTTCGTAGTGAAATCTACAATTTATCATTTTAATGGTTTATGGCAAGACGTCGCAGTTGAAAAAGGGAAAACTTATGAATTTGGTTTTTTCGCTAAAGGTAGTAGATATACTAATAAAATAGTTTTTAGTCCTGGATGGGCGAGTAATGATGCAAAAAGACCGTTAGCTGAATATAGCATAGGGAATACAGAGTTTACATTAACGACAAATTGGAAATTTCACTCATTTCGATTTACTGTAACTTCAAGTGGTTGGTCGCAGTGCCGAGTAGAAAAAATACAAGAAAATAATGGTATTAAACTTTCAGTTTGTGGACTTTATCTTAGAGAAGTTAAGAACAACGAAACAAGTCCATTAGGTTGGAAACCAGCTTTTGAAGATGAACAATTAAGTATCAACGAGTTGAACACGTGGAAACAAACAGCTACAGAAACTTTAAATACAGTTAGTAGTGGCTTAAATGATACTGTTAAACATTCACAACTTCGAATAGGTGCTGATGGAATTGATTTTGGTTCAAACAAAGTTTTCAACGGAAGAAATCTTGCTAGTATTCTTTCTGTTAGTCCAGAAAGTATTCAAGCTATAACGGACAAATTAGTAATCACACCAGCTAATGAGAATCTAGTAAGAGTGAATCAACGAGAAAGTATAACAAGCGGTGAACGTGATACTTTCATTACCGATGATATCAAGGAAGATTTAAGTGATGGAGCAGAATTTTACTTCAAAGCAAAGTTTTCTAGCAATGGAAGAGGTAAGCAAAGAATAGGAATACATATATATGTTACTTATACAGATAACAGTCAAAGCTGGGGATTTACTGAGATGTTCCCAATTAATAGCTATGCGTGGAGTGAAGAAAGGAAAGCAACCTTAAAATTTGAAAAGACCGCTGGGAAAAAAGTTAAACATTACGCTTTTGGTATCCATCAATCAGCGTGGAATGATTTTTCAAGTTGGACTATTAAGGAGTTAGAGCTTTACAAGAAAAAATCAGCCGAATTAATTGTTGATGGTTCAATCGAGGGTCGACAAATTAAAACACAAACTTTAGAAACTGGACACCACAAGGCAGGAAGTATCACTTCAGAAATTATTGCTGCTAAGGCAGTTAAGGTTAATAACTTACTTGTAGATGATGCAATGATTGATGAGTTTGTTGCTCACAAAGCTTTCATTAGTAAGCTTTGGGCACAAGACGCTTTCATTAAGAATTTAAGTACTGTTAAAATATCAGCTACTCAACTAGATACTGACTGGCTTTCAGCATATACAGGTGATATTGGAGGATTCAGAATTGGTAAGAATCCTAATCAACCTGGAGACTTCTGGCTTACAGGGTCAAACAACTTCAACTGTGGATTAAATCCAGGTCACAACATTGGAACACGTGGTGCTCAAATTTGGGCAGCATGGGGGAACAATTGGTATCAAGCAGGACCAAATGCATGGTATGTAAATGGTAATGGTGCAATGGTTTGTAATGCAACTGCTGTTTTTAATCGAGGATTAGATGTACACGGTAGACATATTTATACTCATGACCAAGATATATATGGTCAAGGAGCAGGAAGTAGCACAACAAAAGTAATGTGGTGGTCACAAATCAACAGAGTAAAAAGTGCAATATCTGACAAACGTTTAAAAACTAATGTTAAACCAACGAAAGTTAAGGCAGTAGATTTACTTAATAAAATTGAAATAGTTGAGTTTAATTGGAAAAAAGATAATAAATTCGAAAAAATCGGAGCAATTGCTCAACAAGTTCAATCTGTGGAAGCAAGCCTTGTTGTTCATGATATGGACGATAAACAAACCTACAACGATTATCTAAGAATCAACTATTATGATACTATACCTTACCTTATTAAAGCAGTACAAGAACTATCACAACAAAATAAAGAATTAAAAAACAAATTGGAGGAATTAATCAATGGATAAACAATTACAACCAATCGATTTAATCGCTCAAGAATTGAGTGAAAAAACTATGCAATTAGCTCATTATAAAGTAGCTTACAATGAATTAAGTAATGAGTTACAAGCTAAGGAGAAAGAGCTTAAAGAATTAAAAGAAACTAAAGTAGAAGAAGTAAAACATGAGGAGGTACAATAATATGGCTTTAGAAATCTCAGTTAAACAACCTAATCCAACTGCTGGTGGATATAAGAGTGTAAACGTATATTTTAATATGAATACAGGTGGAATTTATTTCAATGGTAATGTTGAATTACCTGGTAAATTCGCAACTGCTAATGATGCAGAAATTCTAGAGGAAATTAGAAAACAAATTGCAGTTCAAATATACACAGGTGAGGCTACACCTGCACTGGTTGCAGAATACGCTAACCTGAATAAGCAAGTAGGTATTTTAACAGGTAACAAACAAGATACTGCTGAACGTGAGAAAGCATTAACTAAGTTTGCTAATAAAGTTAATAAAGGTAATGACAAAGTGATTATGGCACTATTACTTAACGTTCTAGATCCTAAGACAATCAACGCTAAAAAAGATGTAATCATTAATGCATTTGATTCTTATGAAGTAAATGTCGATTACACTGTAGGAGATAAGTTCAAATACGAAAACAGACTTTATGAAGTAATTGAAGACCACACAAGCGTTGTTGAGTGGGCGCCAAGTGCTGAACCTACTAAATATAAGGAAATCACTTTTGAACGTACTGAAAATAAAGAACAATTAGAGGATGATAACAACCGATACATCACTAAATTACAATTAGATGAAGCATTAACAAAAGTAGTCCAAACAATTATGGAACAATTATCACAAGACGATGAAGGAGAAGAAAATCATGACAATCACGGAGAAAATAGCAACAATTTATCACACAGCGAGGGGGATAATTAAGATGAAATTTAGTGTAAAACGTGCAAAATTTAAACAAAACGATTATTTAGTACAAACTCACATGAGAATGGTTATTACGGAAGTTGAAACGTTAGAACAAGTACCTAATTTTGGAAACTTACGTGAAATGGTTAGGTTAGCAGTTGAGGAGTTTAAACGAAAAGAAGCTGAATTAAAAGCGATTGAAGAAGTGGCCACACCTAAAGAAGTTGTAACGGAAGTACCAAAAGAAGTTGTTGTTGCAACTGCTCCAGTAAACGAGACACCAAAAGAGGTAGTCACTTCAACACCAACAGTAAGCGAGACACCAAAAGAGGTAGTCACTCCAACACCAACAGTAAGTGAAACACCAAAAGAGGCAGTCACTTCAACACCAACAGTAAGTGAAACACCAAAAGAAACTACAGAAACAGAAAGAAAAGAAGAGCATGCATTATAGCATGTTCTTTTTTACGAGGTAATCTAAATGGAAATAACATTACCTGAACTAGCAGAACGCTATTATCACTTAGTTAAAGATGTCTACATTCATGCTTTTACACTAGTTGTATTTCTTGATGTTTTTACAGGAATTGCGAAAGCTTTTGTAACAAAAAAATTAAACTCAACTATTAATAGACGTGGATTAATTGAACATATTATAGTTTGTGTAATGTGCATTACAGTATATCCATACTTACTATATTTAGGATTTAATGAAATTGCTACAGCTTTCTTATTGTTTTTTACATTAAGTTACTGTCTTTCACTCATAGAAAATCTAAGTGCATTAGGTGTACCATTCCCAACAGGATTAAAGAAACGATTAGAAAAATTACGTGATGAATTAGACGGTAAGGAGTTAGAAGATGAAAAAACTAGTAAGAACAAATTTGATAAACACACCTAGTAGACGTGGAACAAAAGATTTGAACATTCAATTCTATTCACATGATAAGAATAATGCTGGATTTGAATTTGTGGTCAAAAATGAAACTGATCTATCGCAATATACAGCTAAGGTACTATTCAAATTTAGGGATTCTAATTCTACATGGCAAGCTAATGGGAATATAGAAGGTAATGTAGTTAAGGTTAGCTTCAATACAGATTTAATCGCTAGGTGTGAAGAGGTATTAGGATTTTTATTCCTGGACAGTGATTCAGATTCATTAGATGTGTTCAAGTTTAAATTCAACGTTGTATTATCAGAAATTGATAAGAATGAAGTTGAAAAACGTAGAATTAAGCATATAGAGAATATTGAATCCTTAGAAATTGTGACACGTGCTGAACTAAAAGATTATTTAGCTAAACTTCAAATAAGCGGTGGAGTTGATTTAAGTAACTATCTAACTACAACTGAAGCAGAAAAAATTTATGCTACTAAGAATGAAATCCCTAGTATAAATGGCTTTGCAACAACTAGCGATATTACAGAAGCTAAAAAAAGTGTTGTAGAGGAAATTAAAAAACTAGGATATGTAAAAGCTACAGATGTTCCTGCAGCATACAATGATAGTGAATTGTCACAGCGTGTAACTAATCTTGAAAATAAGGCTGATAAGGATACAGTATATGATGACAGCGATCTAAAAAATAGGGTTAAAGCATTAGAAGATAGACCAGCTCCTGCAAATACAGCTTACGATGATTCAGAAGTAAAAAGACGTTTGACAGATTTAGAAAACAGACCTACTACTACAATTACATCTTATGATGATAGTAAATTGGTTGAGCGTGTAAAAAAACTTGAAGATAAACCTGGAATAGACGCTTCAAAATTCATTACTGAAGATACTTTGACAGCTAAAAAATTTGTAACTAAAGATGAATTGAATACACTTAAACCTAATCAAACATTATCGCTTAACAATAATACGTTAAGTATGAGTGGAGGAAATAGTGTCACATTACCAACTAATCAATGGGAAATTCACGGAACTGGAATGCCTAACGGAGTTGTTACTGCTGATATAGGTACAACGTACGTTGATGAAAATAAAACTAACGGTGCCTTAAAGTGGATAAAAACTACAAACGGTGGAAATACAGGATGGCAAGTTTTCACAGGTGACACAGGTTGGCGAACTTTACCGTTAGTTAATAAACGTGGTAATGCAAGGTTGCAAATTAGAAGAATTAACGATGAAGTAATTGTTAAATTCGATGGTCTAAGTTGGGGATGGTTCGGTGTGGCCGACTTAGAAAAACAAGCTGGAAATATTGTTGAAAAAACAATAGCAGATAAGAAATATACCTGGATTAAACTTAATATTGGACAAGGTAACAATGTATTACCAGCAGGATTTAGGAGTGCCAGCTCTCTATTATCTGGATTATATGGTGATTTAGGTGACTTGTTAGGAAGTGTTTATGTTGGTGGAACATCCGATAGTAACGCTATTCAGTTAAGATATGCAATGGCAAGAAATGAATTGAATAGTACTATATTATCGCAGATTAGAATAAGTCCTGTCACATTTATTACAGATGATGACTGGCCTGTTCAATTACCTTAAGAAAGGGGGTGAGATGTATGGAACAATTAGAATTTTTAAAGCCAGCATTAGTATTTTTAATAGTAACATTACTTGGGATGTTAGGTAAGTTTTTGAAAGAGTCAAAATTCTTTCCAAATGAAATGATACCTAACTTTCTAGGAGTGTTAGGAGGTTTAATAGGAATTATCCTATTTAAAGACGCAACTGCGATAACACTTGGAGTTGGTGCAGTTGGTGTGCATCAAATTTACAGACAAACTGTAGGAAATAATAATTCAAATAATATAAACAACACGGAGGATAAATAATGGTAAAAACAATTGAAATTATAAATGAAGCAAAGAGAATAGCAAATCTAGGAATAGGTGTTGACCAAGATGGAGTATATGGAACACAATGTGTAGATTTGCCTAACTATTCATCAGTGAAATTTTTTGGTAAAGCCTTATGGGGTAATGCTATTGATCTATTAAATAGTGCTGCTGCATTAGGATATAAAGTTGAATATAATGAAATAGGAAACTTAGATAGTAAACCACGAGCTGGAGCGGTCTTTGTAATGGATACTACATATATCTATGGTCATCCATATGGACATACAGGAATTGTAATTGAAGACAGTGATGGATATACTATGAAAACTATTGAACAAAATGTTGATGGTAATGCAGATGCATTATATGTTGGTGGCCCAGCACGTTATATGGAACGTAACTTTGATGGCATTGTAGGTTGGTTCTATTTCCCTGTTAATGATACCGAAGTGGTAGAAGAAAATTCTGATTTAATCTCACTTCCTGAAGTACGTGTTTATACTGTTGGTGTAGATAAACTTAACATCAGAAATGCACCATCTACAGATGCAGAAATCGTAGGAGCATATGAAAAAGGTGAAGAATTCAATTATATGGAGTTCTGCAATGCTAATGGATATGAATGGTTATCTTACATCTCTAATAGTGGTGTAAGACGCTATGTGGCTTCTATGGATCTAGAGACATTTGAAACTCACGGAACGTGGAGAAAAAAATAACTAACTGAATAAGTTATAATGACTATAGCCCTTACTTAATAAGTAGGGGCTTATTTTTTTATGCAATTTTTTAAAAAGTTGTAAAATATCTATTGACTTTATACCTAATATTAGGTATAATAATAAATGTAAGGAAGACATACAAGTTTAAATAAGGAGAACAATAGAATGATTAATCAAGCGATTAAGCAAATAGAAGAATTATTCAATAGTGATCTAACAGATTATAGAATTTCAAAAGACACAGGAATAACATTAAGTGTTATTCAAAAGTATAGAAATGATATAAGTAAAATAGAAAATATGACTTTAAAAGTAGCAAATAAATTAATCAGATATACGGAGGAATTAAAAATGAGAAATTATGATAAAATGATGGTTGTTGTTAATGAGTTAGTATTAGAAGAAGGAGCAACAGTTACTTACTGGACTGAAGAAAATCCAAACGATTGTACTTGTTGTTATTCAGTTGATGAATTAAAAGCACATTTAGGAAATATGGAAGAAGATGAATATGAAAAACTAGTGTTTCAAGTAGCTTTTGAAGATGATGAAGATAGATCATATCAATTCTATATGAGTGAATACAAAGCAGTGTTAGATGGAAATAAATTCACTCTTGACTGTTTAAGAAATACAAGATAAAAAATAATAAGCCTTCTTAATAAAATAGGGAGGTTTATTTTTTATGAGGGGGAAAAAAGGGGAAAAGCATCTTGATACTCTATAAAATCTACTGCTTTTCGACTATTTTCTATTATAATTGAATTATTATAAAATATACTTTGATTACTATTAAATTAACGTTTGTTAACATTAATTACTGTGAAGTATATCGAGTGTGTAAAGTGTGGTGTTTACAGCCGTTAATAATAACAAAAAATATCGACTATCCCAGTATTATAAGTACTTGGGGCAGTCGATTTTTTCTAAAGGGGGAAAAAAGGGGGAAACTTATCTAACTTTTCTCTTAAGTCATTTCTCATATTTTTTGTAACATGGGTATAAACTTCTAAGGTTACATTAATATTAGAATGACCTAGTCTTTCTGATATAACCTTAATAGGTACTCCTGCTTCAACTAGTAAAGCAACGTGAGTATGACGGAACATATGTGTAGATAAGTCATATTTTCTCAAATTGAACCCCAAAGTACTGATTGATACATTAAATATATATTCTTGATTAGAAATATAATCGTATAGGATTTTCAATACAGCCTCATTGACTTCTATCGTTCTTATACTTGATGCAGTTTTAGGAGAGGTTACTTTACCATTTTGCAATCTAGTTTTAGTGATAGAAATAGTTTTATTTTTAAAATCTATATCAGATTTTTTAAGTGCTAATAATTCTCCTGCACGTAATCCTGTGTATAATTGAATTATAACAAAATTTCTTGTTAATGTATGCTCAATTGTTTCTAAAACATCAGGAATATTGTCTGTTTCTATATATTTAATTTTTTGTGATTCAACATATCTTTCTTCTTTTGTATATGTAAATTCTAATACTACATTAAACTCTGGATCATAATATTTTTGAATGAATCTAAAGAACACATTGAATAACGTTTTAATTAATTTAATAACAGCAGGTTTATAAGTTTCTCTATATTCAATTAACTTTTTATCATATTCATATTTTGTTATGTCCTTTAATTTTAACCCATCTTCGATTAATTGTAAATATACTTCATAATTTTTATAAGTATTATGACTAACTGTTTTCTTTTTAAACTGTAGAAATTGCTCTCTATAAAATTCTATATTCTTTTCTTCTTTGGCATTAAGTATTTCTCTTATCTTAGCTTGTAATTCTTCATAAGCTTCCTTTTCAGTGGCCCTTGTTTTATTATTTTTAACAACGCTAACACGTCTACTTTTTCCGCTGTTATCTTTAAAGGTTTGAATATACTTAAATTTACCATTGTTGGTAGCTTCTCTGTACATAAAAATACACATCCTTTCTTGCTAAACTTAAGATGCGTATGGTATAATATTAATAAATGAGCGAGGTTCGCTCTACATCTTAAGTAATTTTGAGAATATTATTAATGTATGACGATATATTAATGCTCAAAATGGACTTACGGTTGATAAAACTCACACTATCTGGTTTGGTCGCTTGTTAGTGTTGAGTTTTTTATTTTGTCTAAACTGGTCAAATTTGACTAGTTTAAAAAGAAAAAGAAGCCTTTATCTAATGATAAAAGACTTCTTCACGGTGGGCATAGCCCTATCTGATATCATTATAACATATATTTTATTTCCAGTAAATTAATAGTTGATTTATTGAATATTATTTAAATCAACAGTTAATGATTCATATCTAGTGTAATCACCTTGTGTATATGGAGAATCTATATTAAGTGAAATATTTTTAATATCATTTACTTTAGATTTTTTTGCAATAAATAAAATAGTCATTTCTTTTTCTGCTCCAGGTAAATAAGTTGTTTCTTTCCAACCTGCTATATATTGATTTTGTTCAACTTGTTCTTTAGTATCTTTTATTAGTAAATGACTAGTATTAGGATTAATATCAGCATTTTTAGTTAATTTATTCTCAATATTAATTCTTAGAAGTACAGATGTATATTCAGTATTTGCTTCTAATTTAGCAGATTGTAATCGTTGTGCATTAAAAGTATTATCAAATGATAATGTGGATAATTTGATTCCAGTTATTGTGACTTTGAATGCATTATTTTCTTTACTTACGCTTGTTTCTTTCTTAAATTTTTCTTCAGAATGAAGACCACCTTCATTGATAATAGTGCTTTGTTTATCATTATTAGATGTTTGAGGAGTAGCTGCAGATTGGGTAGTTGTATTTTCAGTCTTTGTTGAACAGCCACTAATAATAATAGAAGTAGCTAGTACAGAACTTAATAATATTTTTAATTTCATTTTCAAGTTCTCCTTTAATATTTTATTTTTCAACAGGAGTAAAGCTATCTACAACCTTACCTACAATGTTGAAATATGTGTCTTGAATATCTGATGTATAGATTATAATATCAGAGTATTTTTTATTTATTGATTTTAATACAAAACGATTTCCATCATTATATAATTTTTTTACATAACTTTTTCCATCATAATCAATAACATAGATATCACCATTTACATTATCATAACCTTGTTTTAATAGAATTATATCACCGTCTGACAATTCAGGCTCCATACTATCACCAGATACACGTGTTGCCATATCATATTGCATTAAATCTTCACGATCTGTATAGAATGAAGTTACCTCATTATTACCATAAGAATAACCAACACCAGCAGCAACTTTTTCAGTTACTAAAATTTCAGTTAATTCTTTAGGTTTATATTTT